>MDSW01203737.1_pt1 | contig 258255 bp, 209 predicted proteins | sample 811171 | NCBI WGS metagenome assembly MDSW01 (sample SAMN05326641, study PRJNA326480) | marine metagenome | isolation source: seawater | place: Atlantic Ocean: North West | collected 2012 | reverse complement strand
TACCCCTGCTCATTATTTGTGCAGGGAGGGGTTATACGTGGGTCAAAATTCGATGCAAATCTGGGGGGTTAGTGGGTCAATTTTCGGTGCAAATCAACAAACAATGTATCGAACAGGGTCTGGAGGCCTTTATTGAGGCTGTTAGATCTCCCCTACCGCAGGCTCTACCAGACCCGTCACACCGCCGCGACATTGTGGCTAGCGGCCGGTGAGAACGTGCTCTGGGTGTCTCAAGTTCTTGGACATGCAGACCCCCACGTTACCTTCCAAAAAATATGCCAAATACGCCCCGGATTTGACCCGACGGGATGGTTCAGCATTCGAGGCCCTACTTGCCCAGAAAATGGGCAACCAAAGTCAAAATGACCAACAAGGAGAAGACTCATGAAGACACTTTACAACAGCACCTTCACCCTCGACGAACTGATCGAGTACGCCGAGAAGCAGCGCAAGAGACTCTACCGGGACTATGCGCGCCATCTCTGCTCGGCTGAAGGCATTGGCCCGAGGGAGAACTTTCTGGGGGCCTACCTACACGAAGAGCGCTGTGAGGATAACCTCGACGCGACTGTACGCTGGCTCAAAAACCATCTGGGTGACACTGACATCCTGCAGTACAACCTGGATTTGGATGACTGTATCAATACCTTCCGAACGGAGCTGCGCAACAAAATACCATCTGATTATTGGGGGGATCAGGCATGACCGAACTGGAACTCATACCCGCAGGCTTCGGCCTGTGCTGGATCGTCTATTACCTACGAGGAATCCTTCGCGTCCACCGTTCTCTGGTGCCTCGGAATCGGAACATTACCTTCTGGGAGACCTGGCTGCGCTTCTGGCTCAGCCCGGCCATCCTCAAGGACGCTTTCCGCTGTGCCCTGGTATAACTGGGCGTATTTCTCGGCGTTGAGATCGCACGGGGAGACAAGGTTGAGGACGAAGTCGAGAAAGATTCAGAAACGGATCACTTCTAGCGGTGCTTGCACCGCTTTCTTTCTCTCCCCTTAAAGGCATACCACTCAAGTGATAATGAAACCGCTCAATCTGGAAAATGCCCTCGAGGTGCGATACCAGAACGCCATTAGGACCCTCCTCGATCTGGCTCTGGATCATAACCACCATCGGGCACGAACGGCCGCTAGCGTCTTGCTGAGTGCCACTGGTGCCTTGATCCATCCACGGCAGAAGTGGCTGGTTTCCATTCCCGACCTCAAATTTCTTGAAGAGCACGAGAGAAACGCAGCGCTAGGGGGCATCCACGGAAGAATCACCCTGAATCGTCCTCCAGAAACCGTGATCCAGGGAGGCCCAGAACTCTTCCACAAGTTATGGCATCGATGGCGAAATATTGAAAATTGGTGACAATCGCTTCCGCTAGTTTATAGTCAGAGAACTCACTCACGTTTCATCAGCAAACTTCCTATATCAGGTAACGCAAGTTGCTGGAGCCCCGCCCAAAGCAATGTAATGCCCTCTTCCAAACAGCAGAATACGCGATTATAGAGGCGGTTTGAGCTCGTTTCCCTTCTCCAAGCAGGCTGCCTTATTTGGAGATACGTTCCTTATGTGATCTACAAAAACTTCACTTAAGGGACTTCAACATGATGAACACACCAGACAACTACTCTGCCAGGACCAGCGAAGCTGAAGAGCAGGCATCACACTTACGATATTTGGAACGGTCGGCACTTAAACTCTGCAAGCACTTTGGGTTCGAACCAGACTACTTTGGGATCTCCTCTTACCTTCTTGGGCGGAACGGCCCCGCCAATAATAGCGCCATCTACATTTGGCTCTTCAGGCGCTACGGCTCCGAAGATAACTGGGGATCATTCATTGATTTTGACGAATGTGCAGACTGATCCGAGAAGATTTGGTGAAGCACATACCAGAACACCACCTTGGGTACATCCTCCATTACCCAGATGATGGACAGCGACATCCGCACTGGGCCGGGCACAGGATCGAAGGCTGAACTCTACGCGGTCGCGATCCACAGCCCAGGCTCGACTAGGGCTAGTCGCCTGGCGAATAATTTGCTACATTACTTACCCATAAGTTTATTTTCACAAAAGATGCCTCCCGACGGATAGCATGCCGTCGACGCCATACACGAGGATACCGCCATGCCCCTGTCCGAAGCCCGCATACGCGAACTCTCCGACAATCTCCGTCCCGCTGCCCCGCCGCGGGAAGTGGACAACGTATACACCGACGACCAATTGCAGCGCCTCCTCGGCGTGGTGCGTGCAAAAGGCCCCTGGAAACTCATCATCGCCCAGCACTTCGCCTCAGCGGACGAGTTACTAGCCACACTGTCGGGGCCGATGCCCGAGGGCACCGAGTTATCGCTGGACTGGTTCCTCACTCCTACCTTCCGCGGCTTCTACGCCAACTACTCCGCCGCCCTGTACCCGGAAATCCAGGATTGCTTTTACAACGAGCGCTTCCTGGAACTGGCCAAGTCCTACTGGGGAGCAAAGTACGCTAAACCGCAGATGATGCTGTTCAACGTCAACGGGCCCGCAGGCAATACCGACCCCGGACATCTCGATACCCCTAGCTTTCGCGGTGTGCGCTACGAGAACTCCCCCACCTGGCTGTGCAGTGTCATGGGCAAGTCCGGCCTGTTCCGCGACTACCTGATCAAGATGGCGCAGGTCATTACCTGGTTCTCCCACGACCCGGACAGCGGCTTCACCTACTGGCCCGAGGGCCCGCTAGAGCCGCCGCAGCGGCTGCAGCCGCCCGTCTACAACCGCGGCGTGGTGGTACAGAACGAGATGATGTATCACCGCGGCGAGGCCAACGGCCCGCTGGAACAGCAGCGCCCGGACGGGCTGGCCTTCAACACGCTGTTCAGCGGCGACCCCGGTGACAGCGATCACTGGCTGCTGAAAACCGGTGACGAGATCATCGCCCGTCACCACACCCGGGACCTGCGCTTCCTGGTGCACTGGTCCGCCGAGGTGTTCGAGGACAGCGAGGAACTGAAGAAAAATATGGAGGGCACCGACAACCTCACCCAGGAGCGCGCCATCGAGATGCTGCTCGACGATGCCCGCGCCCGCGGCGCCGAGATCGAGACCCCGACCGACCCGCTGCACGACCCGGCGTTCATCCGCGCGATCAATGCCGCCTACGATATGGGCGGACCGACCAGCTACCCGGACAACGCACCGGTGACGCCGCTGTACATCGACGCCGCTTGAAACACACCTGTGCAACAGTGGCGCTGGTGTCGGCCACTGCAAGAGCGGCCCGCCGATGAACCCCGACCTGCAACGCGCCTTCTCCCCTGCCCGACTGGGGAAACTGCCGCTGAAAAACCGCATCCTGAAAGCCGCCACCTACGAGGGTAAAGCGCCCGACGGTGTTCCCGGGCAGGCCCTGCTGAATTTCCACAAGGCCATTGTTGGCGGCGGTACTGCCATGACCACCATCGGTTACTGCGCGACGGAGGCCGACGGGCGCATCAACGACCAGATGTTGTGGATGGACGAGATTCACCGGGACGCGCTGACACACCTGTGCAACGAACTGAAGGCCCATGCGCCCGACGCCAGGATTTCGGGGCAGATGGCGCACTGCGGCAACTTCTCCAAGAACCGCCGCCTGCAACGACTGCAACGCCCGCTGGGCCCGTCGCGGATGTTCAGTATGCTGGGCGCTTCCGCCGGCTACCCCAATAGCGGCGCCATGACTATGCAGGACATCGACTACTTCGTGTCGACCTACGCCCGCGCCGCCACCCTGATGAAGGCCGTGGGCTTCGACGCCGTGGAAATTCACTTCAGCCACGGCTACGGCCTGTCCCAGTTTATCAGCCCGAAAACCAACCGCCGTAGCGACGAGTACGGCGGCAGCCTACGCAACCGGATGCGCCTGCCGCTGCGGGTCCTTGAGGCGGTGCGCAAGGCGGTAGGCGATGACTTTCCCATCCTCGGCAAGATGGGCCTTACCGACGGTATCAAGGACGGCCTGCACCTGCCGGAGGCGCTGGATGTGGCCACCATGCTGGACAGCGCAGGTATCGATGCGCTGATCTGCTCCGGGGGCACCAGCAGCTTCAACCCCATGGTGTACTTCCGCGGGGACACGCTGGACAAGGGCTTGATTGCGGTGGAAAAGAACCCCATCACCCGTCTTGGCCTGAGACTGGTGGGCCCCCGACTGTTCAAACACTACCCTTACAGGGAAAACTTCTTCCTGGAAGAGGCAAAACAGGTGCGGGACCGGGTGCAGTGCCAGATGGTCTATATCGGCGGCTGCACCGAGTTGGACAGCCTGGCGACCGTGATGCGCGAGGGCTTTGATTTTGTGCAACTGGGCCGGCCGCTGATCAAGGATCCCAATTACGTCAACAACGCGATGGGCAACAGCGATTACCTCAACGGCTGTATCCACTGTAACCGCTGTGCCACGTTGATCGAGGCCCCCGGCGGCGTGTACTGTCCGCTGAACGATGAACTCCCCGGGAAGCAACCGGCATGAAACAACTCGCCGATAGAGTCGCCGTCATTACCGGTGCCGGCGGCGGCATCGGAAGTGCCCTGGCGCGCAACCTGGCCAGCCGCGGTTGTAAACTGGCGCTGGTCGATCGCGACACCGGAGCCCTGCGCGCGACGGCTGAGACACTGGCACCGACAGGGATCCAGGTATCGCAGCATGTAGTGGATATCAGCGATCGCGCACAGATGGCCGCCCTGCCCGACGCCGTGGTCGGCGAGCACGGCCAGGTCAACCTGCTGATTAACAACGCCGGTATCACTTACCAGAAGAGCTTTACCAATCACAGCATTGAAGACTGGGAAACCGTGACCGGCGTGAACTACTGGGGTGTGGTCTACGGCTGCCATTACTTCCTGCCGGCGCTGCAGGCGGCCGGGGAAGCCCACATCGTCAACCTGTCGAGCATGAATGCTCTGGCGGGCCTGCCCAGCCAGTCGTCCTACTGCGCCACCAAGGCCGCGGTTAAACTACTGTCGGAATCGTTGTGGAGCGAACTCAGGCCGCTCGGTATCGGCGTGACCACGGTGCACCCGGGCGCCATTCGCACGGATATGATGCAGGCGACACTGGACAAGGCAGACGACCAGGACGTGGCACAAAAAACCTATGACCTGGTGCAGCGCATCGGCATGGACCCGGAAAGGGCGGCGTCGAAGATCGTTGCCGCAGTGCAGCGCCGGCGCATGCGCGTGCGGGTGGGCGCCGATGCCGTGTTAGTCGATATACTCAAACGCTGCTTCCCCGTGGGGTTGCACCACCTGCTCGCTAAACTCGGCTGAGTGCTGTACCAGGCAGAACCCTCGCTGGCACCCCACGCGACATACACCGGGCAAGTAGTCGGGGTGAATGACGGTATCGAGGACAACCATTTTGACCCGCTACTCACCGCTCACTTCTCCTTTGTAAAAAGAGTGACCGGCCCCAACAACCCCGCGGCGACCAGCGCGTTCTCGAAGCGCGTCATCTGGGCGTACAGGGGGTCGCCGGCCAGGGCCCGGCCGACGAACAGGTTGCGCAGGGGCGCCCGCACCTCCACCTTGATGACGTTATCCCCGGCAGTGAGTGCGTCGGTGATATCCAGTGTAAACGGCGGCAGGCTTGCCTGGCCCGCCACTTCGTCATTCACCCGCACCCTTGCCGAACCCTGCACCAGCCCCAGGTCCAGCAGGTAGCGTTCGGTGTCGCCGGGAGCATCGTCCAGCGGCAACCGGTGCGTGTAAATCCCCGGCCCGTGGGCGTGGCGCAGCTCGGGCACCTCACGCCAGTCGGACAGCGCCGCTTCGCCATCGCCATGGTAATCACCCAGGGAGAAGCGCCATTCAGTCAATCGTCGGCTGGATGCCTCGCCCGTCGCTGCGACTGCAGCGGGCAGCGGACCCGCCAGGCCCTGGGGCATAGGCACACCGCGCACCAGGAAGCGGCTGTCGAAGCCGGCCAGTGAAAGGTCGAGCCGGCCACCCACAGGCGCTGCGGGCCAGGCGACGCCAGTCCGCGCATCGAACCACCACAGGGGTTCGTCACCCGCTCCGGTTAGCGACAAGGTCGCCGCGTCAGCGGACTGGTTGCCGAAAAACAGGATCTCGCCGTCGTCGAGCAGCCGGCGGTAGCGCTGTATCGTGCTTGCATGTGCGTAACGCAGTGTATCCGGCGCCGCCCGCTCAAGGCTCGCCAGCAACGCCTCGCTATCCAGCGGCAGGTGGAGAGCGCCGGCTTTCACCAGGGCCGCCACGCCCTCGCGCACCTGGCGGTCGCCCCGGGCTGCATCGCGGAAGCTGCGCTGCTGTTGCGGGAGCTTGTCAGCGAATATAACCGGGGTACCCTGCTCAAGCTGGCGGCGCAATGCCGGTAAGGTGGCAGGCGGCATGGCCTCGATGCCAGGCAGCAGGATACTGGCGTACCGCCCCCCGGAGGCCGCCAGTCGACCGCTGTCCAGCAGTCCACCCTGCAGGGCATCGTCGTTGACCCAGGCCCAGCTGACGCCGCGGCGTTCCAGTTCATCCAGGGTCGGCTGCAGGGCTTCCATCCAGGTAACACGGGGATCGATTTGCTTTGGCGGTACCGTCATCAACTTGTGGAGCTGCTCCTTGCCCGTCCTGAGCTCGGGCGCTTCCAGCAATACCGATGCGGGATCGGCATCCGGCAGGCTGCCGCTGACCAGGACCTCCTTGCCCTCGCGATCCGAATTCGGGCCGTGGAAGCCCAGGAAGGGGTAGTACACCAGTACGTCGACATCCGGGCGACCCTGGCGCAGCAGGTGCTGGCTGCGCGCCATGTAGGTGTTCAAATCCGGCATATCAGGCCAGATAGCGGGATTGGAGGCGGCGTAGTGACCGGAAAAATGCGCCGGGTTCTGCGGGCCGGAAAAGGGCTGCCAGCCCTCCTCGCCGTACTCCCCCTGCCCGTCGCCGTACCAGGGATAGGGTGTGCCGTGGTAGATCACGTGATTGATGCCGGCCAGGAACAGTTTGTCCGCAGCCGCTTTTATACGCCGGGCGGTGGGCATGTAGTCGCGATTGATCCACACGAAGGACTCGGCGCTCACCAGCGGCCGGCCGTACAGCGCCGCCGCGGAGGACGCGAACTTCAGCCCGACATTGGCGCCCCCAGCCCACAACTGTTCAGTTTCGGGAATAGAATTGGCGCCCAGCGCGCGAATGATGTCGATGTCCATACCGTAACTCTGGCCACGGCTGAGCAGGCCGCGCGCGTGGGCCCAGTCGGCGGAGGGTTCAATGAAACGCTCGATCATCAGGTCGGACAGCGTCTGCTGGTAGTCGTGGCGTATACGGTCGTCCATCGGTGTGAGGCAGAAATCCGGCCCCGCGTGCACCGCGAGCAGTTCACTGAAATAGACATTGTCCGCACCCTCCCGATACACCACCGGCAGGTAGGGCTCGAGGTCGTAGCCACGGCGCTGGCGGAACTCCTCCAGAATGTCCGGCGTGGTCATGCGCGAGATGCGGAATTCCAGGCTGTCGTTGAAGAAGCCCCGCAGGCCCTTGCCGTAGCGCGCGGGCAGGCCGGTACCTTCACCGTAGGCAAATTCATAGTGGCCGAGCACCTGGGCCGTGCGCAGGTGGTCGACGACAAAGCCCTGGGGTTTCTGTGCAGCGCCCATCGGCACTTCGCCGGACGGCATGGTGTAGCTGACGATAATGCTCCACTCACCCTCGGGGGCGTCCCAGCGCAGGCGTTTGCCGGATACGTGGTCGGTGATCACCTGCACCGAGTCCGGAGCCAGTGTCACCGTGTCATCCATGTTAAAGGGGTTCCAGCTGTGCTCGCCCTGTTCGACACCGGCCGCCACCACACTCAGCGGCCGGGCGTGGTCCACCGGGAAATTGATAAAGTCAGCCCCGGCGAATTCCAGCATCGAGAAGATTAACGTGCTCGGGCCAACCTTCGGCAGCGGCAGTTCGATGTCCACGGTCTTGCCGCCGCTCACCTGGGTCTCGCCGTAAGCCAGCAACGTGGGGCTGTCCTCTAGTGCTATCTCCGGGCCGCCCGGCGGCCAGCCGCTGAGGTGGGTCAGGTCGACTTCCATGCCCAGCGCATGGGCGCGATCAACAGCCCGGCCCAGGCTGTCATGGTAGCCCACGCTGTTAAAACTGTAGACACGGGACATCAGGCTTTCGTTATCGACGACATTGATCATGCCGCTGAGAAAGGGCTGCACCTCGACGCCGCCGAAGCCGGCGCCGTGCAGCAGCTCGAGTTGTTCCTCCAGGACCTGCGGATTGACATCGCCACCGGGCCACCACCAGCGGGTCCAGGGGCGCGCTGACACCGGCGGCCGGTCGATGACATTCCAGTCCAGCCCGGTGTCACGCCATGGCATTGGCTCCGCGGTCGCACTGGCGACGCTATCCGCGGCGTAGACGGCGATGCTCGGCTGGCCAGCAGTACCCGGCGGTGGCGTCAGGAAATCCTGTACGCGAGAGACAAACCAGCCGGTGCCCACCAGGACGGCAATCAGCACAAGCGACAGCAGCAGCGTCACAACTAGCAAGAGGCGTTTTATCATAGTGCGTAGTCCGTCAGTCGTATAAGCTCAGCTCGAGCGGAAGCAACACCCCCAGAACGATTGCAATAAGTTGGATCACCAGAACTCCCTGGCTTTCGCCCCCCGACTATTGCGCTTGTCCGCCCAGAGCCCAGCGCATGGCGCCACTAAGCAATTGCCGGTACTCCGGCAACTGGTAGGTTTCCGGACGATGGCCGATGGCGGAGTAGAAGACCCGTCCCTGCCCCAATTCGTGGCGCCATACCAGCGGGTGTTCACCCTCCATCCGGTCTGTCCAGCCTGCCATCCAGCCCGATGTAGTCTCACCTTGAGTGATGTAGGTGTCTTCATCAATGGTCAGCAGGATCTCGTAGCCCTTGCCCCTGGGGTTGGCAGCGAAGGCGTACCACTCCTCGGAGGACACGGTCCACGGCGTGGGCAAGTGTTCGGTCAATGGCACAGCGGGTTCTGTCACCCGCAGACTGGCGTCCTGAAACTGCGGGTCCATAGTGTGCCCTACAAACTGCGCGCCGAGCAGGGTATCGACATACCACTGCCACTGGTAGGAGGTATCACCACCGGAGCCGTGTACGCCGACCCAACCGCCACCGCCTTCCAGCCACCGTCTTAGGGATTCGCGTTGTTGTGCGGTGAGCACATCGCCGGAGACGTTATTCCACACCACCAACTGGAACTTATCCAGTACACCCGGGTTGTGCACCGCGGCGTTATTGGTAATCAAGACCTCCCAACCCTGCTCCCGCGCAAGCTGTGAAAACACCGCGTCCGCCACAGGAATGGCATCCTTGTGAATGAAGCCGTTGGTCTTGTTGAATATCAATACCGCTGGACCCGTGAATGCAGGAACCGCGGGCGGCTCAGTCTCGTAATCGTGCGAGGGAATGATGCCGATCGACTTGAATTGAAAATAGATACCCCCCACCGCCACCAGCACAAGAGCGACGAGGGTCAGCAATGACCTTTTTAACCAGCGTGGCATTTTCTGTTCTCCTTGGGAAGGTGTCGGCAGTCCACCTCCGGCTTAGACGGGGGTGCTGAAAACATCATAACGGTGCTTGCATTCCGGCGCCGAGCACAAACGCCGGCACCGCTCTCACACTGTATAGGACGGAGATAGAATTGCAGTTTCCCGTGTCTGGATCGGGGTGCCCGTCCGCCAGGCGGTGCACCGCGTAGTACTTGCCCGGGCAAGTGTACCCGTGGGCATCCGCCGCGGGCTTGCCCGAGGAGCGACCGGTGCGATCCTGGATACGGATGGCAGCATGGGCCAGCGATGCCAGGTCCCAGTAGCCGGCGAGATAACCGCTGGCACGACCTGTACCGGGATCCATCTCCAGCCGCAGGCGTGCATCGCGCAGGTACAGCTCGCTGTCCAGCCGTTGCGCCGCCTGGATTATACGCAGGTCGAAATAATCCGTGGTCAGGACACCGTTACGCAGTTGACCGCGCGCGACGTTGTGGTAGCGCGCCTCCTCCGCCACCGACAGGGAAGCGAAGGGTAGCGGCTTGCCATCCGTGCCAACCGTAACCGGCTGATGGCTGGAGTAGATACCCACGTCGACCGCGCCATCGTCACTGCGCTCACGTTCGGCTACCGAGAGCAGTATCGTCATGCTGCCGTCGAGGATCGCCGAGTCGGCAAAGGCCGCCGCCAGTCCCGTGGGCTGATAACCGCGAACGCAGCCCATGACTCGCCAGTACTGGTTGTCGATTGTGCGCTGCTCCACCTGCCCGGCGAACACATCCGGTGACGGGCACCGGGCGGGGGGCAGTTCACGCTCGGACATGGAACCGTCGGGCTCCATGCGCGGCATTGCCAGCGGGCGCTCTATGGTGTGCATACCCGGGTCCGGAAAGGCGGCGGGGTTGGCGCAGGGGTCCTGGTCGGGATCATCGTAGTACCAGGGCGCCAGCGCCTGCTGTACCAGGCGGGGATCCTGTTCGTGCGCTTCCCTTTCCGTGGGCGAGAGTGTGGCGAGGAAGCGCTGCGAATAGCCTTCATTGAAACCATCGGGACAATCCTCGGGCCCGGCCCCCGGCGTCACCAGGCGAAACTCGGTGATCAGGTATCCGCTCGCCCGGTTGGTGAGCCCCGCATCTGCAATACTCGCCGCGTACGCCGAACCGCTGCCCGCGTACGCCAGGACCGAAACGCCGCAGTACAAGCCGAGCAGCCCAAGCGCCCTGCCAATACCGCGCCTCACGCGAGCACCTCGGTCAACGGGCGCTGCGTTTCCATGGAGCGCGTGCCCCAGCGATCCACAGGCAGCCCCATGACTTGCTGTACGGTGAGACCGACCCGGGAAACCGGGTCGCCATTGCCCTTGATGTGCAGGCCGCTGCGGACACGTCCGCCAGCCCGCCCCGCCAGAAGCAACGGAATTCCCGTCACATCGTGCGTCTTCGCCAGGGACGTCTCCGAGTGCGCCAGCACCAGGCTATTGTCCAGCAGGGTCCCATCACCCTCCGGCACGGATTTGAGAATGGTCAGGAATTCACTGAATGCCGCCATACTGCGCTCCACGAACCAGGTGGCTTGCGGCTGGTAACCCAATGCGTTGTCGACCGGCTCTTCGTGCGTGAGCTGGTGGTGGTCAGCGCTACTGCCAGCACGGCGCAGCTTGGAAGCGCCCGGCGAGAACACCACGTTGAATACCTTCGTCTGATTACAGGCGAGTGCAAGCGCCAGCAACTGCGCGAGCAGCCGATGATTGGCCTCGACAGTTTCGATCTCCGCGCCCTGCGTTGTCTCCCCCGGTACCGCCGGCACGACACAGCTCGCCAGCGGCTCGGGTTCGCGCATCATGATCTCAAGTTGTTGTTCGCTCTGGCGCACGGAGGTGAAGTACTGATCCAGGCGCGCCCGGTCGCGGCTGCCTACCGCGTTCATCAGCCGCTGTCGATCCTCCTTCACCGCGGACAATACACTCTGGCGCATCATCAGGCTTGGGTCGGGAGCGAAGGTCTCGGCATTGGGATCCTGAAAGTCGCTGCCGAAGATACGCTGGTAGAACGTCACCGGCGAAACTTCCGCCGCATTGATCACACTGGTGCTGCGCCGGCTGTAACTGTGGCGGGGATCGCCGCAGGCGGCGATTTCCAGCGAGCGGAATCGCGTATCGGCGCCTACGGCATCGGCAACGAGTACATCGAGGCTGGGGCTGGCGAACTCATCGGGTACCCGCGGCGCATTGCCGGTGAGCGTGCCCACCACCCCACTGCTGTGTACCTGGTTGGGCCGCCCGTCGAGATCCACGTTGAATCCGCTGAATACGCTGAACTCTCGGCGATGCGTCTCCAGTGCCGCCAGTTCCGGGGTGATGGCGTAGTCCGCCCCGGCCGCGACAGGATTCCAGCGATCCGGCGTCATGCCACAACCCCAGAACCAGGTACCGAAACGCAGGGGCAGCGGCCCGCCGGCGGCAAGGGCGGTACCGTTGCCGTTGAGGAATACATCCAGTACCGGCAACGCCACGGAAATTGCCGAGCCCTGTAACAGGCCGCGCAGCACCGCACGGCGAGAGAGTCGTTTCGCAGTCATAGTCTGTTCCTCATAGTACCCGGTCGCCCTGCAAAGAGACCGCGTAGAAGTCCTCGCTGATGGCAATCTGCTGCAGTAGCTTACGCAGGCGATAGCCCGACTCGGCAAACTGCGTATTCAGGGACTGCAACAACCTGCGCTGCACGGCGGCGTCCTGCGGCCCGCCGGCGTAGCGATACACCGTGTCCACCAGACATTCCGGCACACGAGGATGTTCGCTAAGGGCCTGCCCGAGCCCCTTCGCACCGGAGAACGACCTGCCGTCCAGCTCGCCGCTTACGTCAATAGGCTTGCCGTTCTCGCGGGTGCGAAACATGCCGACCCCGTCAAACTGCTCCAGCGTCAGGCCGATCGGATCCATCAGTTGATGACAGCCTGCGCAGGCGGGCTCACTGCGGTGGCGTTGCAGGCGTTCGCGCGCTGTCGCCTCCACGGCGAACGCTTCCTCCAGCGTAAAGTCGACGTCCGCCGGGGGTGGGGGCACTATCTGGCAGAGGAATGTTTCACGCACGAACAGACCACGCAATGTAGGTGAACTACTGCCGGCGTGGGCGTGCAGCGAAAGCAGGCTCGCCTGGCTCAACAGGCCACCGCGCGCGGAAGCATCTCCAAACTGGTAGCTGTCCCAGCCCTGCGCTACCACCGGTACGGCGTACACCATGCCAAGCCGGCGATCCATCGGCATCGACGCCCGGGTAAACAGCTCGCGGTAGTCGGCATCCTCCACCAGCAGGTGCTGTACCAGGGTTTGCAGGGTCTGTTCCTGCATCGCCTCGGCCACGGCGCTGGTGAACACCGGGTACAACGCGGCATCCTTGGACACCTCCGGGAAGGTATCGAAACGCAACATGTCTGCAAACAGGCTGCGCATGCCGGTCTCCAGCCGCGGGGAAGCCAGCAGCCGCTTGACCTCGGCCCGCAGACCTGCATCGTCGTGCAGTGCACCCCGCTGCGCCGCGGCCAGCAGTTGTGCATCGGGCGTGGTGTTCCACAGGAAGAAGCTCAACCGCGCGGCCTTACTGTACGCCGTGAGCCGGTACTGCCCGGGCGACCGGGGGTCCTGCTCCACCGTCTCGATGCGGAACAGGAATTCAGGTGAGACCAGCAGGCTGGCGAGGGCGTACTGCAGGCCATCATGGACATCGCCGCCAGTCTCGAGTACCTGTGCGACAACTTCCAGCCGCGACGCCAGCTCGCCCGCAGTCAGCGGACGACGGAAGAGTTTTTCCCCATACTCCGCCAGAAACAGCCGGATACAGGTATCTGTGTGCACCTCTACGATGCCCGGCTCACAGGCCAGGAACCGTTGCCGATGTTCTTCGCCAAGCACCTGTTCGGCGATACCCCGGGCCATCTGTTCGTATTGCTCAAAGCCGGATGGCGACACACTGGCCCAGGCACTACCTGTCGCGAGCAGGTGATCGCGCCGGTAATCGGGTTCGAAGCGGCCGTAGATACGCACGCGGTCGCCAAAAATGTCCGCGACACTCTGGCGGTACTGTGATTGGGTCAGCCGGTACATGGCGACGACGGCGTCCGTCGCCTGCGGCTGCTGCGTCACCTGCCCTGCTGCGTAAGTGCCAGCGCCCCACAGCAAAGAGCAGAGGAGCAACAAAACCCGGTGATACCTGACTTCAGGCATTGTGGTACGTCCTTTCGTATTCGATGCCGGTCATTTTGTTGCCTTTACCTGAAGTTATCCTTAAGCGTTGGCACATAATCGAGACGACGGCGCTGCGGGCCACTACAGCAGACGGTAGCCCACACCGCGCAGGGTCTCGATCGCCTCGCTGCCCAGGCGCTTGCGCAGGTGCGAAATGTAGACTTCCACCGTGTTGGAACCCACCTGGCTGTCCCAGTTGTAGATGCTCGCTTCCAACCGCGCCCGGGGTACGAAGCGGCCGTGATTGCGCATCATGACTTCCAGCACTGCAAGCTCCTTGACCGGCATGGTCAGGCGCTGGCCCTTGCACGATAGTTCGCGCGACACCAGATCGAGCTGCAGTTCCCCCGCACGGAGTAACGGGCCGGAGGCGCCCGCGGTCCGGCGCAGGCAGGAACGCAGGCGCGCAAACAATTCATCCATGGCGAAGGGTTTGCCCAGGTAATCGTCCGCACCCAGGTCCAGACCCTTGACACGATCACTCACCGCGTCCCGGGCAGTCAGCAACAACACCGGAAGCAATGAACCGCGTTCGCGCAACTGTTTAAGCACCGCGAAACCAGAACTACCCGGTAGGCCGATATCCAGAATCAATGCGTCATAGGGCGCCAATGCCAGCGCCGGTAGTACAGAATCGCCCCGCAGGCAGCGATCCACCGCGTAGCCTTCCAGCGTCAGCGCCTCCTCCAGCGATTCCCCGAACTGGGGATCGTCTTCAGCCAGCAGGATTCGCATCGCCGAGCTTCCCCGTGATACCTGTGCCTGACGGTCTGCCGCGACCACGAAAATCCACAGCCGCACGGAAGCGCTGTTCGTCTTCGCAGTAGTCCACACCGAACCCGAAACCGTGGAGTTCGCAGATGCGCAGTACTATTGCCAGTCCCAAACCGGTACCGGGCATAACTTTCCCACCGCCCGCTTGCTCGCTGCGGTAGAAGCGGTCCGTCAACCGCTCCGGTGCGGCTACCGGACGGGAGTCGTTGCTGAACGTGAGGATGCCCGCCTCCATGGCGACCTCCACCGCGCCGCCCTCGGGTGTGTAGTGAAAAGCGTTGACCACCAGGTTGCGCAGCAGGATGGCCAGCGTGTCCCAGTTACCGGGCACCGCTGCGCCCGGCCGCACAGCCACCTGTACCTTTAGCCGCCGCTTGCTGGCGAGGTCGCCGGATTCAGCAATGACATCCTGCAATAGCCCGTACAAGTCCACGGTCCCCGTCGGCAGCGCGCCCTGGGGGTCCAGCCGTGCGAGAATCAGCAACTGGCTCACCGAGTGCGAGGCGCGTTCGACCCGCTGCAGTACTCGCTCCATCCTGTCGCGGGTTTCCACCTCTCGCGTCAAGCGCTGGCAGAGGTGCACTTCGGCGCTGATTGCGGCCAGGGGCGTTTTCAGTTCGTGGGCGGCGTTGGCAGTAAAGGATTTCTCATCCTCCAGCGTTGCCGCCAGGCGCTTCAATAATTGGTTGAGGGACACCACCACGGGTCGCATCTCCCGGGGTGTATTGCGACCGGGCAGCGGTTCCAGCTCAGATGAACGATGGCGCGCCTCGATGGCCTCCACCAGCCGTCCCAGCGGGTGTAGCCCGCGAGCAATGCCCAGGTAGATTGCCATCGCCGTCAGCGGGACCACCAGCGCAAGGGGCAGCAGCAGGCGCAGCAACAACTCGGTCCCGCCGAAGCGTATCTGCCGCGTATCGACACCGGCGGCATACCAGATGTCAGCACTGGCGTTGTAGCGGTACACCACACGCCACAGTTCCCGCCCCAGCGCTTGATCAACAGCAACACCGGTGCGGGTGGCCGGGCCAGGGCCGGCGAATGACGGTGTACCCGACCCGACCAGGTAGTGGTGATCCGCCGTCCAGACGTTCAAACGCGGCGAGTACTGCGCGTCGAAACCAGGCACTTCCCGCAGTAGCATGAGCTTGCGCGCATCCTGCCCGGCATCGGGAGAGCGCGAATCGCGACCAATCTCCTCGCCAGCATAAAGGTCGCCTGCAGCGAGCGTCTGCAGCTGTGCCGCCACCGAGCTGCCCACCGTATCCGCGAGCACCACGATGGATTCCAGCGCCCGGTCCGTTTCTTTCCGGAAGGCGGCTCGGGCGGACTGCGTGGTTACCAGCGCGGCGACCACCCAACTGCCGATGAACAGCACGAGCACAATGGTAGTCAGGCGTCCCCGGAGTGAAAAATCGCGCTCGACCTCTGTCATGCCGGGCCGCCCGCGCTATCGGCGTGAAGAATCGTCAAGTCATTCACGCGCCTGCTCTCGCGAGAACTCCATGCTGACGATGGCGTATTGAATATCACCGTCCGCGTCCCTTCCGGGCACCGCGGGCGCTCCGAAATACAGGTCGTGCACGCCATCCACCGCGCTGACATCCAGGCTTACTGTCGCCGCTTCAAGGTCGGGAATCAGGGGGATATCGATCTGGCGTGAAGCGATCGCCGGACTGTCTTTGTCATCGATCCGCAGCTCCAGCACGCCCCCGGTGGTGACCGGCCTAACGCCAGTTGCCATCACGAGGATGCGTTGTATATCGGTCAAATCGATATCCTTGAGCAAACCGTAACTGAAAGTGCTACCGCCCGAGGGGGTATTCACGAGTGCGACTTCGAACCCGTCCTGAACCCCGACCGTGGTTACCCCGTCGGTCTTGTCAAAATCATTGGCGAGCACAACGGGCGATCTCAATACCAGCGTAGCCTGGCCCTGCAGGGCGGGTGCCTGCTCTGTCCCTTTATCCGTATAGCGGGCATTGAAGTAGTAGTCCCCTCGGTAGAACTTTCCGAGATCGACGGCAACCCCCTTGTCGAAAGCGACGTGGATAAAGTCGTCCCGGTGCTTATCAAACGTAAGCACACCGCGCAACTCTGCCCCTGCATCCTGGCCACCGCCGTCCGTTCCGTCCAGGGACATGACAAAACTGACGATCTGCGCCAGATCCGTGTCCGAAAGGTTGGGATGTACAGGCATCACATGATTACCACCCCACTTGCCACTGGCACCTTCGCGGATCGACTGGCGCAGGACCGCTGCGGCGTTATCGTCCTGCGCATAACGCTTGGCGATCTGCGTGAACGAAGGTCCGATGGAAGGACTATCCAGTCCGTGACAAGCGTGACAATCGCTGCCCCGGGTAACCAATTCGCGCCCAGCCAGCACCGGGTCCACGCTTTCGGTGGCCAGTACTTTCGCCAGGTCTTCACCGCCGGATACGTAACCAAACTTGACCGTCACATCCCCGGAAGGAATGCTTCCACTCCCGGTGTCGCCATCTTCGCGATCGCTGACAGCGACCTCGTAGTTGACCGGCTGGTCTTCCCAGTAGAAGCTGCGATTGCCATCGGTGGATACCGTGACCTCCGGCGGCTCATTCCCGACGACGAAGCGCAGCATCGCCGTAGCCGTCTGGCCTCCTTCATCGGTGACGGTCAGTTGCATGAAGTGTTCCCCGGCTTCTTCCAACGTGACTGACTGTAACTCCTGTTCGCCGACCACGGCGCCGGGTCGACCTCTCTCCACCTTTTGCCACAGGTAGCTCAATTGTGATTTCGCGCCGTCCCGGTCGTAGGATGCCGAAGCGTCCAGTACCGTCGTCAGCGGCGCTGCACCTATGGTGGCAGCAGCCGTAGCCACGGCTATGGGTGGTGGGTTTTGCCCGCCGTAGTATTCGATGCGGCTGAGGTAAGAGTCGGTATTGCCGGTAAACCAGTCGCTGCCATACTCGACGACATACAGCGCGCCGTCGGGACCGAACGCCATGTCGAGCGGCGCGCTCAAGGGCTGGTCAATAACGGGGACGATCGTTTCCGGGCGTCCCTGCGCGTCGGTGGTCACCACCATCAGCCAGCGCCGGATAAAATCCGAAATAACGAGCTTGCCATCGTAGTACGATGGGAACTTGATGGTGCTGTCGATTGCCGCCTCATCCGAATAGTAGATGGGGGCGACCAGCGCATTGCGCCCGCCGCTGGACAGCTCAAAAAATTTGTCGCTCTCCTCGTAGGGGTAGTACAACCAGGCGGGCCGAGCCGGCGGCAGTACTTGCATCCCGGTGTTATTGCGCGAGCGATTCTCCGGCGCCTCGACGTTCGCCTTGTCCAGGGCCTTGTCCAGTGCATAGTCGTAATAGGCGTAGGGTTCATTGTCCGCGATCACATACGGCCAGCCGTAGTTTCCCGCGTCGTCGGCAATATTGATCTCATCGTAGCCGACGGGGCCGCGATCATCTGCCGCGCGCGCGTCCGGCCCGACCTCCCCCCAGTAGAGGCGTTGGCTGCGGTTGTCGAAAGCCAGGGTATACGGGTTGCGCAGGCCCATGACGTAGATATCCGGGCGTCCCTGCGCCGCCGAGGCGAACAGGTTGCCCTCGGGTATATCGTAGTAGCGCCCCTCTGCATCAGGCTGGGCTCTGGGCCTGATACGCAGAATCTTGCCACGTAAATCCTGGGTATTGCCCGCGGACCGCGCTGCATCCTGTTGAATGTGGCCCGGCCGGTCATCGATGTAGGCGGCATCGTCGGCCTGGGTATCATCACCAGTGGTCAGGAACAGGTTACCCGCGGCATCGAACTGCATGTCTCCGCCCGTGTGGGAGGTTTCGTGTCCCGGCTTGCCGTCGGCAGGCATGGTCAGCAAGACCTGTTCAGAGTCGGCGTCGAGTTCGTCGCCATTGAGTTTGAAACGGGCGAGCACCTGCTCACCTTTATCGCCTTTGCTGATGGTTCGGTACAGGTAGATCCAGCGGTTGTCGATGAAATCCGGGTCGAAAGCGAGACCCAGCAAACCGTACTCAAACTCGGAATTGACGTCCTCGAAAGTGTGGACGGTAAGTGAGTCCCGCTGGTCGAAGTCGTAGCGCTGCAGTCTGCCCCTGCGTTCCACGTAGTAGAGGTGGCCCTCCGGACTGAAGGCCAGCTTGAGCGGCTCGTTCAGGTTGGAATCCAGCACCGTGCGGCTGAAACGCCAGGCCTGTGGCCGGGATTTTCCGTAATCGAGCCGGGCGCCATCGCCCATCGCCCAGGCGATACCACCTCGCAGGATGTCCAGGAAGTGATGGTTGTCAAAGGCTGCGTCACTGTGCCCGAAAGCGGCATAGAAACTACGACCGCCGTCGAACGGGCGATACCACGCCACCGGATGTGCTTCCCCGGCCCCCATGGTGGCTCCGGTATAACTGCTTTCGTCGACCGTTAACAACACCTGGATTCCATCGGATACCCGCTGGAAGTCGTACCACTCTTCCGGCATCTGCCAGGTCTGCGGCAGCGACTGCGTGGCAGGGTGGGTACTATCGCGTACGGTCAGTATGCCAACCTGGTCGCTGTCCTCGGGATGCGCCGCGAACACGCCCCCCACCAGGCGCTGGTACCAGGGCCAGTAGGTGCCGTCTTCGACCTGCTTCCACTCGGTGTCAGCCGCCGCGTGTATACCCATGAAGCCGCCGCCGGCCTGAATGTAACGTTCGAACGCGACCTGTTGCTCGAGGTTGAGAACGTCGCCGGTTGTGTTGAGAAAAATAACCGCCTGGAACGCCGGCAAGCTTTCGTCGTCGAAGACGCTAGCGTCTTCGCTGGCGACCACATTGAATTTTTCCTCGGCACCCAGCTTTGTGATGGCTGCGATTCCGGCGGCGATGCTCTGGTGGCGATACTCGACAGTTTTGCTGAACACCAGCACCTTGCGCCCGTAGTCGGGCTCGGGCAGGGATTGCCAGAAGTGGTAGAGCGCCGCGAAGATGGCAGCGAGCGACAACACAAGCAGGACTGGACGTCGAAGTAACATGGTATCCGCTCCCGGACTTTTCGTAGCTGCGGGGGTAATGAGTTTCATCCGCAGGTGGCCTGAGGCACCTGATACCTATCAGGGACGCAACCTGTAAATCGGTGCTCTCATCGATGTAATGTTCAGGGTGTTTTCAGTCATCACGGGAGTCGGTCGATTCCAGAACTAGCTGGTCGCAGCGTGGCAGGCATGAAAACTGTTAAATAAAAAGGCGCCACTCCGTGAGCGGCGCAAAGGAATCCGGCCTGGAAAAACGCCGTCGATAGGAGATCAGCCCTCCCCGAAACTGTAGCGCAAGGTCACGCCGACCTCGCGCTCGGCGACATAACTCACCGGATAGTAGCCGGGCTCAAAGACGCCAAAGGCCGTCCCGGGTTCACCCTGGAAGAGTTGGGTATCGTCGTCCAGGACATTCTTGCCCCAGAGGGTGACGCTCCAGTCACCAGCCTCGCTGCCAATATCCAGATACAGATTCAGGATGCCGTAGGCATCCGCCTCATAGCCGCGGCCATAATCCTCCTGATCACCGTAGTAGTTGTAGAGCATACGGGCGTTACCGCGCAGTCCGAATACCGGAAAGGAGTAGGCGGATTGCAACGTCGATACCCAGGGCGGCACAGTGGAAATAGCGTAGTCCACGGTACAAAAAAGCACTGAGTTGCCACCAAAGTCAGCCGGGGTCAGATTACCGATATCACCGTTGTCAGGCCGGCTGTCACCATTGGTATCCCGGCAGGGCACATCGGCGTCATCGAACTTGCCGTCCGCGTAGGCCGTGGTCAGCCGCACCCACCAGTCTTCGCTCACATCGTAGGTGGCGTCCAACTCAAGCCCCTGCACGGTTGCGTCCCCCGGGTAGGTGAACCCGCCGGCCTGCAGTGTATCGCCCGCCCCCACATAGGGCACATCCTCAAAGCGCGCGATGAAGTTGCTGTAGTCCTGGTAATAGACGGAGGTATTCAGGCGCAGCCGGTTGTCCAGCCATTCCGAGCGGAAACCCAGTTCGTAGGAATCAGTCTCCTCTGGATCGCCGGCGAGCAGGTCCTCCGGCGTCAACTCAGAGGTAATACCAACTGTCACCCCGGCCGGACGCCAGGAATGAGCGTAGGTGAAGTAAGCCATCATCTCGTCACTGAAGTTGTAGCGCAGGGAAGCGTCATAGACCCACTCCTTGTGGTTGTCCGACACCTCCTGCGTGGCCGTAGAGGCCTCTATGGCCAGGTCACAGTAACCCGAGTAGGTCTCTGTGCCCGTGAAAGGTGGCATCGGCAGCACCCCGTCCCCGCACCACCCCAACGGGGTGCCCGCTGGCCGTCCAGACGAGGTGGCTATGTCGATCGCAATCAAGCCCGCCCCAACGTCCAGCGTCTGCGAACGCTTGACATCGTCCTCCAGATAGCGCGCACCAAGACTGAGGTCTGCCTTGTCAGTGAGATGAAATACAAGATTGCCGTAAATCGCCTGGTTCTTGAACTTGACCGGGATCTCGCCGGATACCGGCAGTGAAAAGGTAAAATCGGGCGGACCTATCGGATTGGGTGAAACAGGCGAACCGAACGCGCCATCCAACATATTGGGCTGCTGAAAGCCGCTATTGGTCTTGGTTTTCTGGTACCACAGGCCCACGAGGTACTCGAGGAACTGATCCTCGGTGGACTCCAGGCGCAATTCAAAAGTCCTGTCCTCATAGGTGGACTGCGTATACTGCGCCGCTGCGAAGTTAGTAACAGCGTTGGAGCCATCCCCTTCCACATAGGAATCGAAGGAATTGTCCTGGTACGCCGCATCAAAGACTACCCGGAAAGCGTCCAGTTCCCAGCCGAGGTTCAATGTTGTCAGTTCAGACTTCAGCGTCTGTTCCGGCTTGGTCTCATTCACTGCGCGACCGCCGCCGCTGATGGAACTGCCGTTGTAGCCGGCGCCCGGGCCTTCCACCTCGGTCAACACGGTAAGGTCCGCACGCATCCACTGGTAGGTCAGGGTCGCGTCGATCGCGTCCGTTGGCGCCCAGCGCAGCGAAGAGCGCCAACTGTCGGTTGAGCGCTTGTCATCGTGACTGGAATTAATGCTGCGGACCTGGTTGCCGTCATTCTCATCCGTGAGGCCAGCCAGGCGCAGCGCCAGTTTGCCGTCGATCAGGGGGACGGTAACGCCGCCCTGGAAATTGGTAGCATCCTGATCACTGCCCGAGGCCTGTAGCGTCCCGCCCCAGCCATCCAGTTCCGGCGCGCGCGTGCTCACGGTGATGGCACCCGCGGGCGATGGCCTGCCCCGCAAAGTGCCCTGCGGACCTCGCAGCACTTCGACCTGGCCGATATCGTACAGCGTCTGGAACGCGTAGTTGGCGTCCATCGGCGTTTCGTTGACGTAGACATCCACAGCGGGAGACGTCGACGAGCTGCTGTCAAAGCCTACCCCGCGGAGCTGGGCGACAGAGCCGAAAGCCCCATTATTCTCAAGGGCAAGCCCCGGTGACAGCTGGGACAAGTCCTGGAATTCAAAAATTTTGTACTCCTCGATATCTTTCCCGCTGATAGCGGTGAGTGTCATCGGGACATCCTGAAGGTTTTCTGCCCGACGCTGGGCTGTAACCACCACTTCTTCTAGCACCATCGCTCGTTGTGGCGCCGACTCCTGGGCAAGAATCGGACTGCCGCTGCCAACTGCTGCTGCACCGGCGAGCGCTATTAGGGGATACTTTTTATAGTTCATAAGTTACCTGCCTGCTGTAAGTGATATGCGGGATTTGGGCATCGGCGACAAGCATGTGCTTGTTGGCTTATAAAACAGGGATTCAGTCTTTTCATTGCATGGCACCCAGGAGTCAGTATGCATTTACTTATTATTTAACTTAATAGTAAGAAAAGTACTGTAAATCACTCACATCGTCAAGACAGTCTTCCCCCATAAACATTGCGACATTGAGGACACTGGGCAAGCAGAAAGGGTGATCAGTACATCGGCCAGCAGCAACATACCAGCGAGGACGAGGTACTTAATCATAGTGCGTAGTACGGTCGCTTAATTGAACTGATGTATACCCGCCACCCCAGCGGCGCAATTAGAGCATTGACGGGGGCACTGGATAGTTATAACTTCGACATAATTTATATATAAGTTAATACGCACCAAATATACATCAACAGTCGGCCGCAAGCCACACGAACGCTGTAGAAAACAGTCTTATAACGCGCAGCGCATTACAACTACCGCCCGTATGGGGTTGCAGGAAGCCGCGCTTACTATCTCGCCCAAGGGAGGCGCCAGCCCATGTCCAACAGGAAACCCCTCGCCACAACCTTCACCGCCCTGCTGGCGATGACCGCTGGCGAAGCTGCCCTGGCCCAGGCGCCGTCGCAGCCGCAACAAGCGCTCGAGGAGGTGATTGTCACCGCCACGCGGCGTGCCCAAAGTGTGCAGGATGTGCCGATGTCCATCACCGCCATCTCCGGCGAGGACGTGCAGGAGTACAACCTGTTCCGCTTCGACGACCTGCAGCAACTCTCCCCCGGTCTGCAACTGGACAGCAGCGGCGCCTTCGGTTCCTCCGCCCAATTACGCGGCGTGGGGTTTGACACCAACACGTCGGCGGCACCGGCGGTGGATATTTACTACAACGAGACCCCGGTGGATGCCAACTTCGCCTTCCAGAGCATCTACGACGTCAGCCAGGCGGAAGTGCTGCGCGGTCCCCAGGGCCTGCTTCGTGGCCGACCCTCACCCGCTGGCGCCATCACCATCAACAGCCGCGAGCCCGACCTCGACGCTGTCGGCGGCTACCTGTCCGGCAGCGCCGGGGACGAGGGCACCTACAATGCGCAGGGGGCGGTCAATATTCCCTTGCTGGCAGACTCGCTCGCCCTGCGCGTGGCCGGGGTGTATGACGAGGACGAGGGCGAACGGGTCAAAAGCGTCAACTCCGGCGAGGAAAGCAGCCGGGAGACCAAGAGTTGGCGCGCCTCCCTGCGCTGGGCGGTTACCGACGCCATCGACGCGACGCTGACCCACCAGTGGTTGCGTTCGGACCGCACACTGCTGGCCGAGGTCGAGGGCGCCGGCGCGGGCTACAACGGGCCGGCGATTACGGACCGCCAGGGCCTGTCCGTAATGGAAGACGCCACCGGCGGCCGGCAGAACTCGGAGATCACCAACTGGGCACTCACCTGGGAACTGACTGACCACCGCATCGTGTACAACGGCGCCTACCAGGACAACTCCTACAATTTTGACCAGGAACTGGACAGCTTCAACGGCGTGGTCAATTTTCTGCAAAGCCAGAACGTACCGACCACCTTCGAGGTCAAGAATCATGAACTGCGGCTCGAGTCCACGGCGCCGGACTTGTTCGTGGACTACCTCGTAGGCTTCTGGTACTACGACGAATCCATCAACGCCGGCTTCGCGCAACCAACACCCCAGCCCGGCGCCTTCGGCGACCCGCTGGCACCCTCACCGTTCGGCCCGCCCGATGATGCGTACATTGTATTTGCCGACGGCGCTATCCCGGTGGATACCGAAAACCAGTCCATTTACGCCAACCTGGATTTCCACCTGACGGAACAGACCGACCTCAGCGTCGGTGCCCGCTACCTGGAGAACGACAGCAAGCGCACCGAGACCATTAACACCAGCGACGCATCCATCGCCGTGCCATTTGGCACGGAGCCGGGGGTATCGGTCCAGCCCACCTGCTCGAACTTTGCCAGCCTGGGCTTCGGCTTTACCGGGGAGGAGGCGTTCCCCGGCTCCTGCCTGCTCGAACTGGAGGCGGCCACCAGCGAGGTTCCAGGCAGCGCCAAGGACAAGGAGTGGGTATACGGTCTCAACCTGAAGCACTATTTCAGCGACGTCCTGATGGCCTACATCCGCTACGATCACTCTTTCCGCCCGGCGGGAACCACCGTGGCAATCACCTCACCGGTAACGGATTCGACCCTGATCCAGGGCGACCCGGAAAAGTCGGACTCCTACGAGGTTGGCCTGCGTTCCGACTGGATGGACAGTCGGGTTCGGGTAAATGTCTCGGTCTACCACCAGGACTTCGAAAACTACATCGGCCGCTTCTCTGACGTACCCTACGTGGGCCCGGGCGACCAGATCATCGCCGCCGACGGCTTCACCTATCCCGCCGACGCCACCGTGGACGGCTTCGAACTCGACGTCACCGCCGAGGTGGCCGACAACTGGTGGGCACAGTTCAACATCGCCTACTCCGATGGCTCCTACGACGACGCCACCGTGCCCTGCCGTGACACCAATGTCGACGGCCAGCCCGACAACGGCGACATCGGCAACCTGGGTATCGGCGACTTTACAGGCGCCGACGGCATGATCAACAGCGTGCTGTACTGCGATGTGGACTATGCCATATCGACCATCCCCAACTGGGTCGGGCTACTGCGCTCCGAGTACAGCATCCCCCTGTCCTTCGGCGATGCCTACGTGCGCGGCCTTTACAACTACTACGGCGAGCAGGACAACCTCGACGGCCGCTACGAGGCGGACGCCTACGGCGTGCTCGATCTTTACATCGGGCTGCGCGACAGCGCATCAGATTGGGAAGTATCCCTGTGGGCTAAAAACCTGCTCGATACCGACACCCGGCTGGAGCGCGGCGAGCCGCAAACTGCCTTCGGCGCCTTCCAGACCGGTTACTACGAGGCCGGCTACGTGCCGGAGCGCGAGGTCGGCCTGACCGTCAGGTACCTGTTTGGCGGCGGCTGAACTCTATTGCACCACCTGGTGTGAAGCTGCGCCGGGTCCATTGCCAACGCCACCTCCGGGTGGCGTTTTTTTGTTTGGGGATCGAGCTGCGAAAAGCCTAGTTTCCGAGCCCCGAGGCCACGATATCCGGGTGTGCGTACTCGGGCAGCACCGGGTCGTCGATACGTTCGCGACCATCCAGTGTATACACCGGCAACTTGTGGTGGTGCGGAAAGTGCAAACTGTAGGCAACCAGGCCGGTGCGCTCGCTGGCGGGTCGGTGGCACAGCGCCAGGCCGGTCTCGGCGATGTACTCAATGCGCTCGGAGGGGTACTCCTCGGGAATGTATTCCGCCGCGCCCGGTGTGCGGATAGCCGTGCTCGGCGCCAGCGTATTGACGGCGATGTTATCCGCCAGTAACTCCGCCGCCAGGCCCTGGGTCATGCGGTGCACCGCGGCCTTGATCGCCGCGTACACCGTGGCGCCACCGAAAGTGCTGAATTCATCGTAGGGGCGCAGCGTCGGCAACGCCGTCACCGAACCCAGGGTCACGATCCAGCCGCCGCCGCGCTTGCGCATTTCCGGCACGGCGTGGTGGTAAAGCTTGAACGGCGCGCGCAGGTAGTGACCCAGGGTGCGATCGAAAGTGTCCTGCGCCATGTCCACGGTCGGCGCGTACTCCGCCTTGCCACCGCTGTGAATGAGGATGTCCAGTCCGCCCGCGACATCGACAGTGCGACTGACCAGTGTGTCCAGGTCGGCGTCATTCTCCAGGTCAACCACCAGCGGATGCGCCGTACCGCCGTTGCTCTCGACCAGGTTGACCGTCTCGCGCAGGGTGCCGGCGTACTGTCCCGCCGTGTCCAGGCTGCGCGCCGCGACAACCACGGTCGCGCCCTCGGCGGCCAGGCGCAAGGCCAGGGCACGGCCAATGCCGCGACTGGCGCCTGTGACCAGGGCAATTTTGTTGTCCAGTAACTTCGCCATGCTGTCTTCCTCAATAAGGGCGGCGGCGGGCTGGTCGGCGCGCCGGGATGGGTTCAATCGGGCAGGTTTGCTTCCCGCGCCAGCAGGCTGTTCTCAAGCGGGCTGAAGGCGTGCGACAGGTCGGCGTCGATAGCCTGCGCCCCCGATTCCGGGTCGAACCAGCGGTCGATATACGCCCAGTGGTGCGGGTGCGCCATGTACGGGCCGAGCAGGCCATCGAGGTCGGCGAACTCCTGTTCCCAGACGTAACTCCAGGGAGCGGCGTCCGTAGTGTTCCAGGGCGCCGCGGTCGCCCGGCTCAGGCGCCAGTTGCGGATCGCCTCTATCTGCGCGGGCATCTCCAGCAGGTCGCGCTCGAATCGATCCGCGGTGGCAGTGTCCTGCCCGGGTAACAGGCGGAAAAACGCGGTGCGTTTTACGCCATCGGCCAGTTCGGGCTCGCGAATGCCGGCTTCGATAGTCGTCAGTTCCAGGGCGTGCACCTCGGTACAGTACTGCGTCAGGGCGGGCAACACCTTGGCGCTCCACGTTGCGCTGTCGCCGGCCTGCGCGGCGCTCGCCGCATCCGGGTACAACAGGTCCCAGGTCAGGTGACCCGCCGCGTACTCCGGCGCGAAATTGCGCCCCAGCGCGCTAGCCTGCAGGCCCGGCAATGTTTCGGCAGCACCGAGCAACACCGCCTCCAGCGCCGCGGGGTTGTCGGCCACTTCCGGCTTCAGGGCCAGTTGCGCGGTCTGCCGGTGTCCGCGTGTACTCACCCGGTCGGCGGCAGTATCCGCGGGACCGGGCAGGCTCGCCGCCCCATCCTCCGTAGAATAGGTCCGCTCCCGCGACAGGCACAGGGCGTCGACCGCGGCCCAGAACGCCGCGATCTCCGGCACACCGGACTGCGCGCGCATAGCCCACCAGGCACCGACGTCGGCGACCTGCCATAGCAATGTGTACGTTAGCGGCGCGTTGGCGGTGAGTACCGGCGGGGATACCCGGGTCGCAACCAGTCGCAGGCCCCGCTGCGCGGCACCCGGCAGGTAGTCTTCCCGAAACAGGCGCTCTAAAGAATCCAACGTGACTGCTTGTACGGTGATGCGGTCCTGTACCGTAATCATCGCTGCAGGCCCGGAGCAGCCGGTGAAACTACCATGCTGTTCATGACAACAACTCCACCACTTCGATCAGGTGGCCCTCGATATCGCTGACGAAGCCTACCCGCACACCGTGCTCGGGCAGGTCCTTGACCGGATCCACCAGCTTGCCGCCGGCCTGTAGTGCACGCTCCACGAAGGCATCCACATCGGCGGTCTGAAAACCGACGATAACCTCGTTGCTAACCGGTGACGCCTGGTCCTCGAACTTCAGCAATACAAAGGTGGCCGCACCCTCCCCTGTCGGGTGGTACATGATTTCACTGATGGCGCGGCCGCCGATCTCGCTGTCCACCCGCGCCAGTTCCACCAGGCCGCAGACGCTGGTATAAAACTGCGCGCAGGCCTCCATGTCCCGTACCAGAAGCTTGGTGAATCCGAAATGATCTGTGCTTACTTCTGCCATAGTCTTCTCTTTACTCTCATATTACTGTCTAAACAGTGCTTACGCGTGTCCGGCGCCCGGAGTGGAAAAGCACTGCACCAGCGCCCGGACTGGACATTTAACTTATCTATAATTTATTCTATAAACTAACGATCTTGAGCGATGCCGTCAACCGCTCCCGACGCGCCACACTTAACCCGCTGGCCCCGGTTCACCATCTCAGCCCGACAGGGTCCAGGGACTTGTAGCGCGCCGCACATACAGCAGTCCGGCTGATCCCGGCAATACCGCAACCACCGAGGCCACCGACCATGACCCAAGCGGACCCCTACAGCCAGACCCTGTTTGACACGCTGCGCCGCAGCGCCGCCCGCCATCCGGAAAAACTCGCGATCAGGCAGCATGACACAAGCTGGAACTACGCGGAATTTCACCGCCTGTGTGAACGGTTCGCCGGGGGCCTGGCAGGATTGGGCATGCAGCCCGGTGACCGCATCGCCGTGCTGTCGCAGAATTCCAGCGCTTTCGCAGTCGCCCGCTTCGCCATAGGCGCCTGCGGCGGCATCCTGGTGCCGGTAAATTTCATGCTCAATGCCGCGGAGGCCGCGTATATCGTCCAGCACAGCGGTGCCCGCCTGCTGCTTGCCGGCGCCTCAGAACTGGACAAGGCGCGCGCGGTGGCAGAGCAGTGTCCGGCGGTCGAGTCGCTTGTGTGGCTGGAAACCGATGGCGAGGCTCCAGGCCATATGCCGACGTTCAATCAGCTCGCCGCCGCCCCTACCCTGGCGAGCTACCTTGCCATCGACCCCGCCACCCCGGCGCAAATCATCTACACCAGTGGCACCGAGTCAGCGCCCAAGGGGGCGGTGCTCAGCCACTCGGCGGTGCTGTGGCAGTACGGCAGCATTATCGCCGACGCCGAGGTGGCGGAACAGGACACCCTGCTGCACGCCCTGCCCCTGTTCCACTGCGCGCAGCTTGACTGCTTCCTCGGCCCCTCGGTACAGGTAGGCGGGAGTAATGTGATAACCGCGGATAATAGCCCGGATAACTTGTTGGCACTGCTGGAGAGCGAATCGATCACCTCGTTTTTCGCCCCGCCTACGGTGTGGATTGCCCTGCTGAACTCCGCACGCTTTGACAGTACCGACCTGTCCGCCCTGCGCAAGGGCTATTACGGCGCCTCGATCATGCCGGTGGAAATCCTCAGGGAAATACAGCAGCGTATTCCCGAGCTGCGGCTGTGGAACCTGTATGGGCAGACCGAAATCGCACCGGTGGCCACCGTCCTCAAGCCCCACGACCAGTTGCGCAAGGCCGGCTCCGCGGGCAAACCGGTGCTGAATGTGGAGACGCGGGTGGTCGACGACGAAGGCGTGGACGTGGCTGTTGGTGAAATCGGCGAGGTGGTACACCGCTCGCCGCAACTACTGACGGAATATTTCAACAACCCGGAAAAAACCGCCGAGGCCTTTGCCGGCGGCTGGTTCCACAGCGGCGACCTCGCCACCGTGGACGAGGAAGGCTATCTCACCATCGTCGATCGCAAGAAGGATATGATCAAAACCGGCGGCGAAAATGTCTCGGGCCGGGAAGTGGAGGAAACCATCTACCAGTTGTCCTCCGTAGCCGAAGTCGCCGTGATAGGCCTACCCCACCCGCGCTGGATCGAGGCGGTCACCGCGGTGGTAGTACCCAGGGCAAACGCCGCGCCCGGCGAAGAAGAAATACTGCAACACTGTGCCGCCAGACTGGCCGGCTTCAAGGTGCCGAAAATGATCATCTTCGCCGAGGACCTACCACGCAATCCCTCCGGCAAAATACTCAAGCGCGACCTGCGCGTCGCCCACCGCGAGGCTTACGCGGGGGCCGCGGACTGACAGAGCCCGCTTAAAGCGCGTCCGCCATACCCATATTGGCGAGTACTTCCTGCGGCAGCGAGGGCTTCGCCAGCACACTCAGTTGCGCGGCGCGATTACCGGCGAACTCGGCGGTCATCTCCGGGTGGGTCGACACCCAGAAATCGCCCGCGGCAATCTGCGGCAGGATGCGTTGCGCCGCCTCGTAAGCGCTGATGCCGTTGGCCTGCAGCATACCCATCATGACATCGCGGTGCGCAGCGCTGGTGGCGTCGCTCTCTGTCTGGCCGTCTTCGAATATCCGCGTTTTCACCGGGCCGGGCAGGATCACCGACACCTGCACCGGCGCCTGCTTGATCTCCATTTCCAGGAACAGGCATTCGCTGTAGGCGATCATGGCGTGCTTGCTCATGATGTAGGACGTCTGCAGCGGTGTGATGCCGAAGCCGCCGATGGATGACGTATTGGCAATCCATGCCGGCTTGCCCGCCGCGATCATTTTTGGGGCGAAGGCCCGCACACCGTGCACGGCGCCGTGGATATTAATATCCAGCACCCGCTCCCAGGCCTCGGCGCCCAGCTCCCAACTGAAGCCGACAGTCTCGATACCTGCGTTGTTGACCAGCAGGGTGACCTCCCCGTAAATGTCGTAGCTGAACCGGGCGAGCGCGTCCAGCGACTCCGGCTGCGCCACGTCAACCTCACTGGCGCGGGCATCGCCACCACCGTCACGAATAGCCGCGGCAACCGACTCCGCCCGGTCGATGGCGATATCGGCGACCACCACCCGCATACCCGCCTCGGCGGCGCACCGCGCGATGCCCTCACCTATTCCGGAGCCAGCGCCGGTGATAACGGCCACACCAGTGGCAAATTCTTGTGAGTACTGTGCCATGCGGGCACCCTCCACGGGTCTTTCAAAGATACTTATCTTAGCAGTAATTTAATTATCTGCCAGCACCACCGGTTCAAGCGGGCTGACCAGATCGGTGTCGTCGGGTTGCATCAGGCCTTCAGCAGCGCGATTTCCCGCTCGAGGTTGGCAATGAGCTGGCTGAAGCCAAGTTCCAGCACCTCGTCGCTGGTGAGGCTGGCGTTGTGCCGGCGAAGCATCAGCAGGAATTCCTGCTCGTCGGGGTCGAGCTTGTCGACATCCGCCAGAGAAATAGACGTGCGGAATATGCTGCCCTGGCGCTCATTGAAGACAATGGCGATGGCATTGCTGCAGAACATCCAGGACTGCAGCGCCAATTGGTGGTCGCGCATACCCTGCTCGTACATGGTACGCGACACGGTCAGGGTAATACGCAGCCAGCCCGGAGACGAGCGACCGTCCACCGCCATCACTTTGAGAATGATCGGGTAGTTGTTGGCGTGCTCCTGGAAGGTCCACAACCACTGCCTGAGCGTCTCCTGCCAGGACTGGTTACGTCGCGGCTCAGGCATTTTGAAGCGCATGCAGATGTCGTCGGCGATGGCAGCCAGCAGCGCATTGCGGCTGGGGAAATAGTTGTACAGCGCCATCGACACTGTATCGAGGGCGGCGGCGACCCTGGCCAGGGTGAACTCCTCCACAGGTCCCTCGTCCAGCAGTTCGATGGAGCGTTGCAGCACCATCTCGCGGGATAACCTCGGGGGACGCCCGGCCTTGCCGGCACGAACGGATTTATTTGCGGCGGATCGCGATCTGGCTGCGGTTTTTTTCGTAGCCCTGGCTTTGGTTTTAGCCTTGGTTTTAGCTTTGGTTTTAGCTTTGGTATTAGCTTTGGCTTTGGCCTTTGGCTTGGCTTTTGGCTTGGCTTTGGCCTTTGCCTTGCTCCTTGGCCTGACCTTTGTATTAGCTGCCGACGAAGACCCTGCTTTACCTTTCGAACTACCCGATTTTGCCGCCATGAATTCCCTACACTCCAGTTACCGATCGACCCGGCTCGCCCGCAGGCGAACCTGATCGACTATACAGCGGCCCGGGAGTCAGCGGCAAGGGACTCGCCCGCGCTTCAGGCTACCGCCTGGGACGACTTCGGATACAGACGGTAATCGGCAAGATCAGGCTCGCGCATCATTCCCCAATAGTCGACCAGGCGATAGGGGCAGGACAGGAAAACCCTGCCCCTGCTGTTCTTGTAATAGCTATTGGTGCCCGGGTGGGACCAGATCAGCCCCTTCAGGGCCTCATCGATCTGCTCGTTGTAGGCGCAGGTCGCCTCCTCCGTCGGCTCCAGCGCCGCCACATCGCGCGCAGTGATCGCCTCCAGGCATTCCAGGATGTAGTGAATCTGTGTCTCCGAGGTAATGTTCTGGCCCCCGGCGTGGTTGGGGGCGCTGTTCGGCCCCACCGTGAGAAAGAAGTTGGGATAGCCCGGTACGGTCACGCCCCGGTAGGCGCGCGGGTCGTCATCGCCCCACTCCTCCTTCAGGTCGCGACCGTCACGGCCGCGGATCTTCAGACCTCCGGTCATGTCGGCAATGCTGAACCCGGTAGCGCAAACAATGACATCGACGGGTATCCGGGTACCGTCATTGAGCACGATGGCGTCCGCCTCGACACGACCAAGATTATTATCTTCCAGGGTTACGTTGTCCCGGCACAGGGTATCCAGCCAGTTGATATCCATGCAGATGCGCTTGCCGAAGACCGGGTAGTCAGGAATCAGTTTCTGCTGCAGGTCTGGCCGGTCCGCCAGCTTGGCCAGGTAATTCTGCAGGCAGTACTGTCGGACGCCCTCGTTGTAGGCGGACACCGACATACCATCTTCCGGTTGCCACTCGGGGTCGACGCGAATGTTTTCGTACAGCCCGTCCGCGGCGAACCAGTAGGAGCGGAAACGGAACCACTCCTTGTAATGCGGGATGTGAGCCTGCGCCCAGCGCACAGACTCGGGCACCTCCACATAGTGATTGGGCATCAACCAGTGCCGGGAACGCTGAAACACGGTCAGGTGCTCCACCTCCGGGGCGATGGCGGCGCCCAGTTGCACCGCGCTGGCAGCGGTGCCGATCAGCGCCACACGCTTGCCGCGCAATGCAACCTCGCTGTCCCAGCCCGCAGTGTGCATCACCGGGCCGTTAAAGGTATCCAGCCCAGGAATATCGGGCAGCGACCAGCGGTTGACCGGGCCGTGGGCGTTGATCACCGCGCCCGCACGCACCACGTGCTCGCCGGTGGCGTCCGCGATGGTCACCAGCCACTCGCAGGCGCCTTCGTCCCACTCCAGCCCCAGCACGCGGGTTTCGAAGCGCACGTGTCTGCGCAGGTCGTATTTTTCCGTCACCGCCAGCAGGTAGCGCTGGAACTCGGGTCCGTTGGGCGTGTAGTGGGACCAATTGGGGTTGAGTTCAAAGGAGTAGGAATAGAAATGGCTGGGTGTATCGACCGCGACGCCCGGGTAGGTATTCTCCCACCAGGTACCGCCCACCTCCGGGTTCTTCTCGATGACCTCGAAATTGTAACCGGCCTCTTCCAGTTTGATCGCCGCCAGCAGGCCTGTCAGGCCGGCACCGATGACCAACACCTTGAATTCCGCGGGCGGGCGGCGGCGCCCGGGCCGTTCGCTGCGCCTCTGTGGCGCCTCAAAGCCCATCTGCTCCCGCAGCATGGGAATAAATTCCTCCTCCACCAGCTCGCCCACGTCGATACTGAGCATGGACTGGAACAGCGCCGCATCAAGCGGCTCGTCCCGCGGCGCGGGGTCGGCGGTCAGCACCCGGAACAGGCGCCCGCGCAATTCGGCCAGCAGGTCTTCGGGTACCGCTTTCGGCGGGTCGAAAATAGAGCCTATATAGGGCGCAAACTGCTGCATGAATTCCGCGTCGCGCTGAAACTGGGTCAACACCATGAGCAGAGTCGGCACTTCGCCTTCCTCCAGGGCGCGACGCAGCATGGCCGTGTCTCGGATTGGCAGTGTGGGCTGGAAGTCGAGCAGCGGTTGGTTCATGGGTTTCCTCTGGCGGCGGTCAGCCGCGCGCACGCGGCAGAAAAATGAATGTTGCTTACAATTATCTTATATCTAAGTTTACTGTCAATCGAGAGATATTCCAACAGCTCGAACCTACCCGGGCGATGTCCGGCCTGCGCCTCAACAAGCATCGATATCCGCCACGCACAGTACCAGCTTGCCGCGATTGTGGCCGCGCTGTAGTACCTCGTGGGCGGCGACCACGTCGCGCAGGTCATATTCCTTGATAGGCGGTAGGCTAATAGCCCCCCGCTGCAGCAATCCGGCAATCTCCTCCAGCGTGGTCGCGCAGGCGTTGTCGTCCATGATGGAGAACTCGCGGTTGACGCCCTTGTCCTGTGCCGCCGCTATCGCGGCAGTGATGTCGCCATCGTCGACCAGGGTGGGAATACTGACGAAGGTGCCGCCGGCGCGCACCAGGTCCAGGCCCCGCGGCAGGGTGCTGACCCCAACCGCGTCCATCAGGTAATCCAGACCGTCGGGCGCCCACTGGCGAACCGCCGCCTCGATGTCCTCGCTGCGGTAGTCGATTACCCGCTCCACACCGAGTGAGCGCAGGTAGTCAACATTTGGCGTGGAGCAGGTTGCCGCTACACGCGCGCCCGCATGGGCTGCGAACTGCACGGCGAAGCTGCCAACGCCACCGGAGCCGCCGTGAATCATCGCCGCCTGCCCCGATTGCAGGCCGCCGCGATCGAACAGGCCCTGCCAGGCGGTCAGCGCGGCGACCGGCAGGGCGGCGGCCTCGGCGAAGGACAGGGACGGCGGGATATGCGCCACCCGGTCGGCACTGGCGATGGTGTACTCGGCATAACTGCCCTGCCCGCCCTGGCCGTGATTGGTCGGGGTGAACACGCGATCTCCCACCTTACAGTTCTGCACGCCCTCGCCAACAGCCGCCACGACGCCCGCGGCATCGAAACCGATGATGTAGGGAAAAACATAGGGCCTGAACTGGGCCAGGTGTCCCTGGCGGTTTTTCCAGTCCGCCGGGTTGACGCCCGCGCAGGCCACCCGGATCAACACTTGACCAGACTCCGGCGCCGGCGTATCCACCTCGGCGTAACGAAACACTTCGGGGCCGCCGGTTTCCTCGATAATCATCGCGAACATGACTAAGCTCTCTGGGCCGCAGCAAGATGCGCGTTAAAGAACTGCGCCTGCAGGTCCAACAACTCGCGCGTCTCGGGCAGTTCCAGCGCGTACCAGAACGAGTGTGGCATGGCGTCATAGACCAGCAGTTCCGCCTCACGCCCGGCGCGCAACAGGGCGCGGTGAAAATTACAGGTGGCGCTGAGCAGCGCATCGCGCGTGCCGGATACCAACAGCGCCGGGGGAAAGCCGGACAGGTCGCCCCGCTCCGGCGACACCCGCGGGTCGTGTGGATCGGCATCGCCGAGATACACCGTCACTTCGCTCAACTCGTGCCCCAGCGGCAGGCTCGGCTGGCCGTAGAACCCGCTGAGCGTAAAAATGTTGCGGCTGTCGCCGAAGTCGTACAGATTGCCGCCAGCGGAAAAGATTCCAGCACAGGCCGGCAGCGGCTCACCCGAGGCCTGCAGGTGAGCGATTGCCTGGGCCGTCAGGAAGCCCCCGGCGGAGCTGCCGTAGATGCCCATTGATGCCGCCGGTGTGATATCCAGACAGGCCCGGTATACCGCCAGTACATCCGCTACCGCAGCCGGGTAGGGGTGCTCCGGGGCCAGGCGGTAATCCACTGCGATCACGGTACAGCCTACCAGTGCGGCGATGGGAATGGCCTCCACCAGCGCGCCCGACCCCACCACGAAACCGCCGCCGTGCAGGTTGATCAGCACCCTGCCCGCAGCCTCCTCTTGCAACCCGGTGGGCACGATACGGTGGCAGCGCACCCCCGCTATAGATTCCTCGCGAATGTCCACGTCGTAGAGGGAACTGGCTTGCTCGTTCAGCGCGGCAAAGGACGGCGCCATCACGTCACGCAGGTGCCACATGGGAATGGGCTCCTCCGGCACCGGCATATCGCCCCAGGGGTTGGCGGCCAGGTAGGCGCGCGCCTCGGGGCTGACTGAAGTGGGGACAGGTACCCGCTGTCCGCCCAGGTCCACACTCCCGTCCGGGTCGATCTGATAGGGCATGACACTCTCCTCGCTTAAGTTATCACCGCCGGCTGCACGCCGTGCGACAGGGTCGGGCAATTAACTTACTTATAAATATATTATGCCTAAGGATATAGGTCAGCCACAGAGGGGGTCAAGCACGCAAGGGCAATCGCTCGGGACGAGGACTATGCTATGACTACTTGCGCAAGTAGTTGAACCGCTGCCCGCGCGATCCGCCTGTCACCTCACTGGCTACCGGGTTGGGGCATGGCCCGTCCACTGCCGGAACGCACGGCGGAACGAGGCGCCATCACTGAACCCCAGGTGCGCGGCGATCCCCGCGATACTCCTGTCACCCCGCCCGAGCATGACCAATGCGGCTTCCAGCAAAGCTTCCTCGCGCAATGCCCGAAAGCTGCTGCCGCCCTCCGCCAGACGGCGGCGAAAGGAGGACAGGGAAAGGCCAAACGTGGCCGCAAGTTCCGCCTGCGTCGGCAACCCGGTGCCCTGCTCCGCGGCTGCGGCCAATACCGCCGCCACCTGCTGCCGCAGTCCCTCCCGGCCTGTATGAAAAACACCACAGGGAAATATCTCGAAAAAGGCGGGAAAATCCGCGGAACTGCGCACCACCGGCAGGTCAGGCGCGCCGCCGGCAAACTGCAGGGCGTACTCGTCGCCACCGACCAGCACCGGTGTCCTGAATAATTTCAAAAAAGGCAGCACGTCCTCACGCCCCACGGGCCCGATGCAGACCCGCTCCAGCGGCAACTCCACCCCCACCAGCCATTGGAACAGTTGGTAGAAACCGAACAGGCCCATAATATCCGCCAGGCTGCTGGCGGCGCTCTGCTCGGTGCGCAGGGAGTCGAGTACGAATTCCGCGCGCGACGCGGTGCCGCGCAGGGTCACGTGGCCGCCGCGGGGATACAGGCTGGCGCAGTACTGTCCACAGAGCGCGATGGCCTCGCCGAGGGTGCGCCCGGTCAAGGCGCAGCGGCACATCAGTTCTACCTCGCCGCGGGACATGGGCGCGTGGCCCGCGCGCCCGGCGACGTGGGCCTCCAGCGACTGCGCCACTTCGATGTACCAGCGCACGAAGCCCCGCGCTGAACGCGGCGGCCCCGATGGCTGTGCGATGTCCGCACGGGTCAGCTCCTGCTGCAACAACTGCACCAGCGGCGCGATGGACTGGACGACAGCCGTGTCGTCCATACCCGTGGCGGCGTCGACCATGGGCAAACTTCCCGGGATAATGACAGGGCCTGATTTTAGCCCTATTGAGCATTAATGTATTGCTTATTGATCATATTTGTTATGACAAAGCCGACCCCGATTCAGTAAGGTTGATGTCCAGCCAGGGGGCGCCCCCCAAGGAGCCAGGTATGTCGTCGAATACAGCGAATTTCTACCCACGTGTGTTGATTTGCATTCAGAACTGACCCGGCATTTGCACTGAATATTGATCCGTGCTGCGACTGCTATTTCATTGATATCTGATGACATTTCAGGTGAAAGATGGGTCAGAACGAAATGCAGAATACGGGCTGAAATGGATCAAATTTCAGTGCAATTCAACAGCTCTAACAAATTAACGGCGAATGGGCATTCACTCATACCCGATTAATGATGAAGAGCCACGCCAGCTTGCCGGGTCAGGGCCCGGTAGACTAGTACGGAGACCCCGGGGAGCGCGTAACCGGCATCACCGCCTCCAGTGTGCCGGCGTGAATCGCCTCCTGCAGCCAACGGGTTTCGTCGGGAATGTCTACACAGCCGCCGCCCACGCCTGCCATGGATGAGCCGACCAGGACGTTTTCGCCGGGACTATTCACAAGGACGAAGTAATCCCCGCCGGCGTACGGACCCATTGCGTAGGTTGCCCATGTAGTGACAGCACCGGGATCGGCGTAGACACCGTCGGGGTCGCATTCATCGCCCATGAAATACATGGGATAGGTTGGCAGTGGCCAGGTGACATGACTCTGCAGCATGTACCGGACATTGGCCATGCCCACTTCGCTGAAGGGCGCAGGGAAGGCAATCCAATCCGGGTAGGCCTCCTCGAAAATCGCCCCGACCACGTTGGCAGCGCCGTCAACGGCCACGCCTTCAGGATACGGACTGTCGAGTCGCTCGAAAATCGGCACGATAAAGCCCACCCTCTCCGACGCGACCACCGTCTCTGCACCGGGCACAAAGGACACGCCGCGCAGGTCCAGCGTGCAGGTTGCACTGGCCTCCTCACCGCAGAAAAAGCCGTCACCGCCCTGCCAGGCCCTGAATTCGTAACCCGGATTGGCGACCGCGGTAAATGTCTCGTTGAAACCGGTGTGACTTACAAGAATTTCACAGACCTTCCCCGACCCACAGTCGAGGAAGGTCGAGCTGGATTCCACGTACCCACCCGGGGTACTGATGACATACAAGTAACAGCCCGACAACGGCAGGACCGTGCCAAGAATGGCAAGAACTTTCAATAGTGTGGCTTTAGCAGTGATGAGACGGAACACAGGCAGCTCTTCTTAGCCATTGTTATTCTGTTATTGCGTTTTTTATAGCAGTGTATCCGGCATCGCGCAATCGCCGCGCCATGCAGGGCGCGCAAGAATCTGAACCGCGGGTCTACCCACTTTTGGGGCGGTTCTTCCCCACCAGCGAAAGTTCCCCCGCCAGTCTATACTTTCAGCACCTCGCGTAATGATAACAACCTGCCTTGAAGGGGACATAACCGTGGGCTATAGCGTACCTCCACCCACATACCCCAAGCTTTCCTCGCTGACCCGCCGGCTTGCCAACCGCGCCCTCTGTCTTCTCTTGCTGTTGACGATGGCCCCCGACGGCCGGGCTGCGCCCGACCTGTCGAGCCGCAACAGCTTTAGCACCGGCGACCTGCAACCGGGTGTGGTGGCTTCCGGCGGCCGCTGGACCGCCGCGGGCCAGCGGACCTGGTTCGGGACCCGCTTCGAGCCGCCCTTCGAGTACGAACTATTCGTGCTCGTGACCGGGCCCTGGGACGGCAACCCCGCGACGAGCTACCTGATACCACAGGAACGCCCGGGCGCCGAAATTTTCGGCGAAGCGCTGGGCCTGGAGGGCGACAGGCTCGCGATCGGCGCGCCGTCGGAGGGATTCTGGTCCTACAACTGTCCCGACTACTATTGCATCGAGACCTGGGCGACGACCGATCCCGGCAAGGTCTATCTCTACCAGTTCGACGGCTCCGGCTTCGCACCAGAGCGTACGCTCACTCGCGGCGACAAGGAGGGTCGATTCGGCCAGGCACTCTCCCTTCAGCAGTCCCGCCTGCTCGTGGGTACCCCCGGCACGATACCGGGCAGTGCCTACCTGTTCGATGCCGACACGGGCGCGGAAGTCGAGGTATTCAATTCGCCCGCCGCCGGCCTGGACGACGGCTTCGGCTCGGCGGTCGTACTGTCGGGATCGCTGGCGGTGATCGGCGCCCCGCTCGCGAACAGCGTCTACCTCTATACCCACGACGGCGCGGCATGGTCGCACCTCGCCACCCTCACGCACCCCGACGAGGACGCGATGTTCGGTTCGGCGCTGGCGGCGGACGACGGCATCGTCGTCATCGGCGCGTACGGGGTCGACAGGGCCTACGCGTACGCGATCGCTGACATCGATGCGACCGCCGCGCCCCCCATCCAGAACGCGGACTGGCCCGCCGCTGCCGAGTTGAGCGGGGCGGACAACAGCCGTTTCGGCTTCGCCGTCTCGGTGTCCGCGAACACTTTCTGGGTGTCCGCGCCGCGGGAGATCATCGAAGGCAACCGACATGGCGTGGTGCGCCAGTACGAGCTGCTGCCGCAGGGCGGTTGGACACAGACAGGCACCTTCTCGGCCGCCGCACCGGGGGGCTTCGACGATTTCGGATCGGCGCTGGCGGTCACGCCCGAACGCCTGGTCGCGGCATCCACCCTTAAACAGCTCCTGGACGTGTTCACCGCGCCTAGCCTCGTCTACGATCCCGACGGCGACAGCGTCGGCGCCATCGCGGACAACTGCCCCGACACAGCGAACACGGACCAGGGCGACCTCGATCTCGACGGCCTCGGGGACGTCTGCGACGACGATATCGACGGGGACAACCTGACGAACAGCGAGGAGGCGACGCTCGGGACAGACCCCGAAAATCCCGACACCGACGGCGATGGCTTGCGCGACGACACGGATCCGGTGCCGCTGCACCGCGACATAGACGACGATGGCCTGGACGACCCGCAGGACAACTGCCCCGCCGAGGCCAACCCCTCCCAGGACAACCTCGACGGCGATGCACTGGGCGATGCCTGTGATCCCGATATCGATGGCGACACCCTGCCCAATGACGCCGAGAGCAACTACGGGATCGATCCCTACGCACCCGACTCGGATGGCGACGGACACAGGGACGATTACGACCTGTTTCCGGGCGACGAACACGACGGCTGGTCGAGGGTGTACCGCTTTGCGCTCACCTCTGCTGAATACGTCGCGGTGGACGGCGACCTGGCGCTGGCCGCGAACGATCTGGACGGGGTCCAGGCCTACGCGCACAGCGCCGGCGACTGGGTGCAGATCGACCCGCCCGACCTGGGCGCGCTGAATGCGAAGCGCATCGAGGGCATAGCGCTGTCCGGGACCACCGCCGCGTTCATCCTGAAGGAGTCCCGGTTCAGCCAGCCCGGTGATTATCGGCCGATTATCCTGATCTACGAATGGATTGCGCAGACGGGCTGGGTCTTCACCCAGTACATCAAGCCACCCCTCTACCAACACGACGTGGAGGAACTCCACCTGGGCGGCAAGCTGCTGGTGGTTATCGGCAGGCCCGAGGTCACGACCAGTGATTTCCGCGGGCTGGCCCAGATTTACCAGCGCACGTCCGGGGGCTATCAGCTCTCGGGCTCTTACGCGACCGCAGGCTGGCCTTACGTGCTGGAAGCCCGGATCAGCGGCGACAGGGTTTTTCTCGGCGACAACATCCTGTACTCCAGCGAGCCGCCTGTGCTGCAGGTATTGACTCCAGAAGGTGAGATAGAGGCGAGTATTTTTACCTCTATCGTCGATTCGACCACCTCGAGTTCGTGCAGCAATCCCTCCAACAGCCCACTGGTCAGTGCCGGCGACGGCAAACTGATCGTGAGTACCGACGGTGATGATTTCTGGGTGAAGCAGTCGCCGATCGACGGCACCTGGCAGCTCGAGGCGGTTCAATTCGGCAATGGCAACATCGCCGGGCTGGGGGACTACAGCGTGATTGGGCTCGAACATCCCCTTCCCCTGGTACACCCGGTCTCGGGCAACCAGACGGACTACAACACGAAGGCGTTGAACATGCTGAACGGCCAGACGCTGGGCCTGATTCCGAACAGGAGCCCCTACATCTGCTGGTTGAAGTGGGCGACGGACGGTCGCGTGGTGATCGCCGCCAGTGACGACCACGTCGAGATATACCCGATCGACAGGGACGGTGACGGCAGCGTGGACGGCGTCGACAACTGTCGCAACGTTGCGAACCCCGGCCAGGCGGACGCCGACGGCGACGGCTTCGGCGACGCGTGCGACGCCGCGGAGCCGCCAGGGTGTTGATCGTATGATTACCCGCCGCTCCAGCGACTAGGTCATTGCGGTTGATCGTTGATCCGTACCGGGTGATAACCGCTCAAATGTCCTTTCAGGGCTTCCAGACGGTTCCCCGGCCGAACTCTCAAGTACTCTCGGGACGCCGGCCGGGCCGACCGGCAGGTCGCCGCTAGCGCTCCGCGCCAGGCGTATACCAGATGGGCGAGGACCACGCGCGCTCCTGGTGCTTCATGGGCACCGCATCGTCCATCACCACGCCGAAGCGCTTCTGGTCGTAGGCGGTCCAGCGCGGCGTGGGAATCTCGATGGCCCTGAGGTAATAGAAGGCGGACACGTCGGGATCAAAATCCGGGTCCTGCCAGACCGCGGCGAGGTCGGGGTCGCCGATGGTGTTGCGCCACGAGGCGTCGGCGACATCCACGGTATCGCCGACGGGAGGCACCCTGCCCTGTTCATCCCGCGGCCGGGTCGCCGCATCCCCCCACACGACATCGTAGATTTTCTCGTGCGTCTGGCCCTCGGCATCCACCCAGCCCTTGATGATCTGCAGCCGGTCGAGATTGGCGCCCCGCGGGTCCTTCATCGCGGCGACCAGGAAGGTCGGCGCCCCGGCCCCCGCCGGCGGAGACGGCAGGTCGCCCCCCATGGGCACCCCTTTGCCGTAACCCTCCCTGGCCACGTAGCGGCTGGCGGCATCGTCGGCCTCGAACTGCCAGCCGCCGAAAAAGCGCATCACGATGCGCGAGCCAGAGGTTGCGTAAACCTCCTTGCGCTGCATGGCGTCCCACAACGCCTCGCGGGTGTTTTCCCTGGCCCAGACAGCGGCGTAGCCGGCCGCCTCGTGTTGCCAGGTATAGCGCGTCTCACCCAGGCCGATCTTGGTGATGTGCTTCCAGCGGCCAGGGCGCGGTTCCTGTATCACTTTCTTGCCGAAAAAATTGTCCTCGTCGATGGCCGACAGCGACGTGTGCACATCGGTACCGCCAATCATGCCGAACTTGAACGGGTTGACCCCGACCTGCTGCTCCTGCGCAAGCCCGAGCATCAGGCCCCCGCGCAGGTAGCTGTGGGGCCGCATCTGCGGCGTCTCCTTTTCCCAGGTCAGGGTGAGGTTGCCGTTGTCCCAGCCGTTCACCCCGAAGTCGGCAAACTCGTCGTTCGGCGACATGCTCGGGTGCGTCTCGCTGTTGCCCTTGGTCTGCATCACCTCCATCAACGGTTCCCAGCGCGCACGGCGCTCGGCGTAATCGCGATCCAGCGGCTTGTCCTCGAAATCCACCAGCGCGAACATCTTGCCGTTGGACAGGTTGGCGTTGTGTGGGATGGCCAGCACCTGCCCGCCCGTGCGCTGTTCGTAGTCCGCCATCCAGCGCCACAGGTCTTCCGGGTCGCTGCTCTGCCAGGATGTGAACGGCTGCGCCTGGTCGGCTTGCGCCTTGCCATCGCGAAACAACACGTTGCGGTGCAGGTTGTTGCCGCCGGGCACCGAGGTCCACTCGTAGCCGATCATGGCGGTAAAGCGACCGGGCTCATTGAATTTCTCCGCGGTCGCCGTGTACTCCTGCCACACGCTCCTGGTGATCGAGGCGTTCACCCGGGGGTCGGTAACCATACTGGGCAGCTTGCCCAGCGCCTGCGCCGCGATGAGTTCGGTTGCCGCCGCGGCGGCCTCCTTGCCGCCGGCGCGCATCATGCGGCTCCAGCGCGCGAGGGTATCGTCGGCCATCATCGCCGGGTTGCCGTTGTACAATTCGTACACCACCCCCAGGCCCTCCGCGTGATCGGCGATCACCAGAAAATCCAGCGGCCGGGCCAGCCTGGCGGGAATACCGGTACTCGACAGCACCTGCTCGCCGCGGGCGAAGCGATAGGACATTTCCGGCCCGAGGCGGTCGCCGTTCATGAAGGCGTCACCCGAGTTGGCGGAGTGGTGGTGGGTGTCGCCAAAATACACCTGTGTCGGGTAGTCCCGGCCCGCGTAGGGAGAATACGCCATCGCACCGGCGGCGATCCCCGACAGCGCGATGGCGACACTGGCCAGGCTGGCAAAACGGTGACGGCGTCGGCTGCACATGGGCGACCTCCTCATGATGATGCGTGGGAAGTTTCTTTGCGCACACCCTCGGCGACGATGCGCTCGCTGATACGCCGGAAGACACCGGGAAACAGTCGTGACATAAAGGCGACGCCCCGCGCACGGAAACCGGGAATGATTTCATAGCGGCCGGCCTTCAACTGGCGCAGCATGTAGTCACAGGCCGGTTCCAGCGCCAGCGACCCGGCGGTATCCTTCAGCTTCGCCCCGGTGGCGGTGATTGTCTTGCGTTCCTCGACCACCATGGGGGTGTCGATCTCCGGCGGGCAGATCACCGACACCTCGACGCCCTGCTCTATACAGTCGAGCCGCAGGGCGCCCGCCAGGCCCACGACACCGAACTTCGTCGCGTTGTACGCCGAATAACTGTAACTGGGCACCAGCCCGGCCAGCGACGCCATCAGCGCCAACCTGCCGCCGGGCTTCATATGCGGCAACACGGCGGCGGCGAAATTGCGCGAACCCATGAGGTTGACCATCACCATGCGCTCGAATTCCGCGTCAGCAAGGGCCAGGAACAACTTGGCGTTCTGGATGCCGGCGCAGTTCAGGGCCAGGCCCGGGGGACCCAGTTCACCCACCGCCTCATCGACGGCTGCGCGCAGCGCGGCGGGGTCGGCGACGTCCGCGCGGAACACACGGCAGCGCGCGCCGGCGCGCTGCGCGACCGGCTGCAGGGCATCGGCTATCGCCGCATCGCCGGAGCGGTCGAAGATCGCTACAGAGGTGCCCTCCGCCAGCAGCTTGCGCGACAGGCACTGCCCGATGCCGCTACCGCCGCCCGTGACAAACGCTGTGTTCCAGTGCGCCATAAAATGTCCTGTATCCGGCAGGTGGAAAGGCTCAGAACCGGTAGCGGCCCTGTACGGCGATGGAGCGCGGGCGTTCGGTCACGCCGAAGTAGCTGTTGCTCGCACTCAGGGGCACGTCGTTGCGCCACGCGTAGGTGGTTTCATCGGTCAGGTTCTTGCCGATCAGGGCCAACGACCATGCGTCGTCCTGCCCCACCAGGGCGATGCGCGCGTTCCACTGCACGTAATCGTCGTGTTGCGTGTTCGGGTCGAGGTCCAGCGCGGAGTAGAACTCATCGCTGTAATTCATGTCGACGCCAGTGACAATTTCCATACCGTTGGACAGGGGGAAGTAATACTGCGCGTTGAGGTTGCTGCTCCACTCGGGGGAGAACAGCATGTCGCGGCCGCTGAGGTCCTGCCCACCGGTGCCACCGGCTTCGATGTTGTCGCCGTTCTCATCCAGGCAACCGGGATTGGCCACGGGGTCGGACACCTGCGGCACGGTGCAGGTGGCACCCTCGAAATTGTCGTACTCGGCGTCGAGGTAGGCGAGGGAACCGCCCACCGTCAGGTGCTCGGTGATCGCCCAGCGGCCGTCGATTTCCACGCCCTGGGTGATCGCCTCGCCGGCGTTGCCCACGCGAAAGACATCTCCCACCAGGGAACTGGTCTGCAGGTCATCGTATTCCGAGCGGAACACGGCGATATTCATTTCCGCAGCGCCATCGAGCAGCGACATTTTGGCGCCCAGTTCGTACGCAAGCACGGTCTCTTCGGCATACTCGAGAATGGAGGGGTCGGCGCCGGCAATCACCTGGCCGTTGGGCTCGCCGGTAAGAATATTGTCGGAGAGCCGGATCACGTCGCCGGCGCCCGTGTAGGCCTCGTCGTAACCGCCGCTCTTGTAGCCGGTGCTGACACTGGCGTACAACATCGCCTGGTCGGTGACATCCCACTGGGTGTTCAGTGACCAGGTCCACTTGTCCTGGTCGTTACTCAGCCCCTGCCAGTCGTGGCTGCGCAGGTCGGAGATAATCGCGCCGGTGGCGGGGTTTGCGCGTACGATCAGGTCAGGCGCGCCGAGCGAGGTGCCCCGCACGCCGACGCTGCTCACCACGGCCTTGTCCAGGTCCTTTTCCTCGTAGGTGTAACGCAGGCCGGCGGTTACGCGCCAGGCGTCCGCCAGGTTCCAGGTGAGCTGCCCGAACGCCGCGTAGGTGTCGGTGTCCTGGTCGAACCGGGTCGGCACCACGTCGGCGCCCGGCAGTGCGACCAGGGGTTGCACGGAGAGCGGGCCCGAAAGCGCGAAGTCGGCCGCCGGGTTGGTGCGGCTGATATCCAGCTCCGAGTACTCGTAGTACACGCCGCCAATCCAGTCGAAGGTTTCACCGCCGGGCGACACCAGGCGGACCTCCTGGCTCCACTGCTCGAAGTCTTCGTCCAGTGTGCGGTGCAGCGATGGCGTCACCGCGTAGTCGCTGTTGGTCTGGGTCTTGCGCTCGTAGGCGGAGTAGGCGGAAATGGAGGTAAAGGTCGCGAAAGGCAGGTCCCAGTTCACCGTGATGGCGCCCACATCGGTCGTCACATCGGACGTATCCGAGAGGTCAAAAGCCGCCTTGTCGCGGTCGTCGACAATGGGAAATACGTCCTCGCCGCGGAAGTTCACGGGCTGGTCGGACTGGTACACCACCAGCGCCTTGTCGTCTGTCTGGAAATCGCCGTACTCGTACTTGGCGGTCACCTCCACGGTATCGGAGGGTTCGAACAACAGGCTCGCGCGGCCGTACCAGTTGTCGCGGTCCGGTCCCTCGGTGCCCAGTTCCTTGTTGTCCCACCAGCCGTCCATCGCGTCGTAACGCACGGCGAGGCGGCCGGCGACGGACTCGGTGATGGCGCCGTTGAGCATGAGGTTATAGATCTGCTCGCCGTCGTCGTCCGAGTACAGGGCATCCACCATGCCCGCGTTCTCGAACGTGGGCTGCGCCGTGGTGATATTGATAGCGCCGCCGATGGTGTTTTTGCCGAACAGGATTCCCTGCGGACCCTTCAACACCTCCACGCGCTCGAGGTCCATGGTCAGCGGCACCGCGGCCAGTGCCCCGCGGCCTGAATAGACGCCGTCGATGTACATCCCCACCGACTGTTCGAAGCCCGCGTTGGTGCCGGAACCCACCCCGCGAATAAACAGGTTGGGCTGGGCCTGGCCCTGGTTGATGTTGACGTTGGGGATGTACAGGGTGACTTCCTGCAGATCGGTGATGCCGGTGTCGGTGATCTTTTCGCCGCTCATGGCGGCGACGGAGATAGGCACGTCCTGCAGGTTCTGGGCGCGCTTCTGGGCGGTGACGACAACCTCTTCCAGCAGCACTTGTGCAAGGGCCGCGGGGGCCGTGAAACCAACGGCTGCGCCCAGCAGGCGCGTGGTGATTGCTCGGGATTTCTTCATAGTGGGCTTCCTTTTTCTTATCCGGCTATTTATGAACAGGCTGCCCGTTGAGGGGCTGTTCGTCCATGCTACGCGCCATTACAGATATCGCTGGAAAATCTAGCACCAAAGCGGTGCCCGGCTTTTTATTATTCGCGACACATAGTTGATATTCGACGACAGGGCGCTCTTGACAGTGCTGCCAGTATTCTTGATATTTCGCGACAGGTTTGGCTCCGTGGAGTTTTGTGTGTCAACGTACATGGTCAGGGCCTCGGCGCTCAGCGGATACCGGGAAACCGTCCGCGCACTGGGTGGCGAGCCCGAGGCGCTGCTCGCCCGTCACGGCATGGCCGACGCCCCGGTCAACCTGGAACACTGGATTTCCTACGCCGACTGGCTGCGCCTGCTGGACGACTCCGCCCGCGAACTGGACTGCCCCTGTTTCGGGCTGGAGCTGTCCGAGCGCCAGGACATCAACATCCTCGGCGCGGTCGGTTTCATGATGCGCCAGGCGCCGGATGTGCGCACCGCACTCGCGGAACTGAGCGCGTATTTCAACCACCACAACCAGGGCGCTACCGTCGCCGCCAGCGTCGAGGACGGCAAGGTCCTGTGGAACTTCACCCCCAGGCCCAACCTGCAGGCCCCGCTGGTACAACAAACCGACCTCGTTGTCGGTATCGCGACGGGCATCATGCGCCTGCTGTCGCCGCGCTGGCAGCCCTCCACCATCTACCTGCCTCATCGCGCCCCGGAAGACCTACGACCCTATGAACAGCGCTTCCAGTGCCCGGTGTTTTTCGACTGGGACACCACCATGGTGGTCAGCGAAGCCGGCGTCCTGGACAACCCGCTCAGCGAGGCCGACGATGCGTTGCACAGGATTCTCGAAGCGCACCTGCGCGACGTGCAACAGCTCAACCCCGACAGCTTCTCCGCCAGGGTAAGCCACCTGATCCGCCAGGCGCTGGCCACCGGGGACTGCTCCATCGAACGGGTGTCGGGCTACCTCGGCATGAACAAGCGAACCCTGCAGCGCAAGCTGAAGGAGGACGGGGTCGGCTACAAGGATTTACTGGACGACGTGCGCTTCGACATCGCGTGCAACTACCTGCTGGACTGCCAGGGTCCGCTGACGACCCTGTCACACATGTTGTGCTACTCGGAGCTGAGCGCGTTTTCCAATGCCTTCAGGCGCCGCTTCGGCGTCTCGCCGAGAGCCTGGAAGCGCCAGCAGCAATCCAGGGAAACACGCCAGGAAACAGGCTAGGCGCGAACCGGCGGGGGCTCGATGCCGGCGGTAAAGCCCATGCGGCGATCGTACCAGCGCCGCACGTGCAGGAGTTCCACGCTGAAGCCCTGCGGGTCGTTCACGTACACCACTTTCCAGGCGCCCAGGTCCAGCGGCCGCCAGTTGCCGCGCACCCCGGCGTCCAGGCACCTGCGGTACGCGCGGTTGAAGTCGCGCCGGCTGCGGTAACCCAGGGCGATGTTGAGGATACCGAGGTCGGACAACCGGTAATCGTCGGCGCGCGGCCGGGCCTGCTCGTATGCGGCCAGTTCGACCAGGAACGGGCCCGCTTGCAAGGTGCAGCGGCGGCTTGAGCCCGGGGCCAGCTGCCACAGCGCTTCGTGTTGCGGCTCGTGCAATGGCGCCTGCGCACGCTCCAGGCCCAGCACGTCGCTGAAGAACGCGATAGAGCGCTCGAGGTCGGCCACCGACAGGGTGACACTCACGATCGCCGCACCCCCGGAGTCAGCGCGGCGCTGCGTGCCGCCGAGCGGGTCCGCCTCCATCAGCTCCAGCAACACGCCCTGGGGGTCGCGCACGCAGGCCCGCCGCGCGCCCGGCTCTCCCATGGGCGGCGACAGTGTGTCGCTGCCGCGCGCCGCAAGCTTTTCCAGCACGGCATCCATATCGGGCACATGAATGCCCACCGTGCTGTAACCGATATCGCTGGCGCGCCAGTCCGCCGGCAGCGGCCGCGCCAAGGGGCGGTGAAACTGGAACAGCTCCAGCTGGAAGAACTCCTGGCCGTCCGCCAGCCACCAACAGGTGCTCGCAACGTCCGCGATGCCCTGCACCTTGCTGGCGAAAAAGCCCTTGAACGCGTTGGTGCCGGAGGCCGGCTGCAAGTCGAAGACCTCGCGGTACCACTGGTACGACGCCGGCAGGTCCGCCACGCTCAGGGCGATCTGGCACAGGGGAGCAGTCATTACGCGGCCGGAGGGGGGATAATCTCTACCAGCGGCGCGATATCGACCTCGTCCGCCTGCGCCTGCGTCAGGCCCTCAAAGGCCTTCAGGAAAGGCATATTGAGCTGCACGACCGTGCCGTCCTCGAGAAAATTGTCCAGGTAACGCCCGTCCGTGCCGTCGAACACGATGAACAGTTCCGCGCCCTCATCACTCCAGGGCGTGTGGTCGTTGCCCACATCCTCCCAGGCGACTTCCCCGGGGCCGAAGCTGCCCTCGTCGTAGGCCCAGCCGCCGCTGATCGTGTAGGCCATGGCGCGGCAGTGGTGAATGTGCCGCGGCATGCGGCTGCCGGGCTCGAAGCGAATCTTCACCGCCACCCTGTCGGACGCCTCGTCCGCCTTGAGCACTTTCACGAACACGCCCTCGGCGCCGGGCAGGGGAATGCGCAGCCACTCCTGGTTGGCATCGCGCAGGATGCTCATGGATTCATTGATCATAACGACTCCTGTGTGTGTATTGTCAGGGCTTGCCCTGGTAAAGGTTTTCCATGATCTGGTCGACGGTGAAGGTGCCCGGCCGCTGTCGCGGCGGGAACTGCTGCAGGCTGCCGACGAAACGCACCACCACGCCCATGCCGAGCATGCCCGCCGACGACACCTTCTTGTCCCACCAGAGGTTGTAGCTGTTCGCGTCGGTGTCGGCGCGCTCGAAGGGATCCCGGCGCAGGTGGAAAACCTTGGGAATACGCAGCGGCACGAAGGGGTCGCGCCAGACATCGAACTGCTTCGCGCGCTGCTCGGCAAACACGAGTTTCCAGTCGCCCACGCGCACCGCGGTCAGCAGGCCGTCGTCGCTGAAGTAGAAGAACTCCTGCCGCGGCGTGTCGGCGGCCGCCCCTGTCAGGTACGGCAGGAAGTTGTACCCGTCCAGGTGCACCTTGAAATTCTTCGCGCCAACCTGCTTGCCGGCCTTGAGCTGCTTTTTCACGTCCGGCTCACCCACCGCGGCCATCAGCGTGGGCACCCAGTCCAGGTGCGACATGACCTGGTTGCTCACCGCGCCCGGCTCGACCTTGCCCGGCCAGCGCAGCATCGCGGGCACCCGGAAGCCGCCTTCCCAGTTGGTGTTCTTCTCGCCGCGGAACGGCGTAATCGCCGCGTCCGGCCACTGGTTGAAATGCGGCCCGTTGTCCGTCGAGTAAATGACGATGGTGTTGTCCGCGACGCCCAGCTCGTCCAGCTTGTCCAGCAGTTTACCCACGTGACCGTCGTGCTCGACCATGCCGTCGTTGTAGAACCCCTGCCCGGAGGTGCCCAGCCGGTCCTCGGCCACATGGGTGTAGTAGTGCATGCGCGTGGAGTTGAACCAGACGAAGAACGGCTTGTCCCCGGCGTGCGCGCGATCCATGAACTTCAGCGCGGCGGCCAGGAACTCCTCGTCGATCGACTCCATGCGCTTGCGGGTCAGTGGACCGCTGTCCTCTATGCTGCCGTCCGCGAAACTGCGAATCACACCGCGCGGGCCAAACGCCTTGCGAAAGGACGGCGACGTCGGGTAGTCGGGATCTTCGGGCACCTCCTCGGCGTTGAGGTGATACAGGTTGCCGAAAAACTCATCGAAGCCGTGGTTGGTGGGCAGGAACTCGTCGCGGTCGCCCAGGTGGTTCTTGCCGAACTGGCCGCTGGTATAACCCTCCTCGCGCAGCAACTCCGCCAGGGTGGGGTCCTCCGGCTGTATGCCCGTCGCGGCGCCCGGTATTCCCACCTTGGTCAGGCCGGTGCGGACCGGGTGCTGCCCGGTGATAAACGCCGAACGGCCCGCGGTACAGCTCTGTTCGCCGTAGTAGTCGGTGAAGATCATGCCCTCGTTGGCGATCCGGTCGATGTTGGGCGTGGGATACCCCATCATCCCGAGACTGTAACGGCTTATGTTCCAGTAGCCGATATCGTCGCCCCAGATGACGAGTATGTTCGGTTTTTCCGCGGCGGCCGCACCCGGTGCGCAGGCCAGGCACAACAGCGCGCGAGCCAGGAAGGCAGTCAGTCTCGAATTCATCGGTCCGTTCCCTCGTTGTGGGAACAGGGGGCGCGCCCCCCCGCCCCTGTCTAGCGTTATTGGGAAGCTGGAGCCTAGATGATATTCACCGCGATCGATTGCGATTACGCGACACAAACTTACGAATACACGACACGCGCGGCTGGCGCGAAGCGCGTGAGGTCGCACTTCGCAAAGGTGTGCCCATTGCGGGCATCACCGCATCGGCGGCGGGCGGAACCTCCCCGCGGGGCGCACTGGCGGGCCGCTGGCGACTGCCAGCGGCTGGATCGATGTCAACTCGCGGCGTTCTTTCTCCGCATCACCAGTCCCGCCAGGCCCGCCAGGCCCGCCAGGCCCGCCAGGCCCGCCAGGCCCGCCAGGCCCGCCAACAGCATCATCAGGGTCGCCGGTTCATCCACTGTCGCCGTTGCATCATCGTTCGTGTCGCGCACAAACAAGACGGAGTAACCCGTCCTGGCCAGGATGCTCGGGCTGCTATTAGTGGAAATTCCCTCGCGCACAGCGAAATCGAACAGATTTCCATACGGAGAATTAAACTCCGTCGTTATTCGCCCGAGATAGCCGTTGTCGTCCTGGAACAAGCCGTTTCCCGATTTGTGTAGAGCAGCCCCGACATCGTCGTAACCGATGATGTCGGAGAAAAAGTACAGTACGGAATTGGGGTCATTTGAGTAGACGCTCTGGATGGCGAGCGAGTCATAATGCATGATGTCGGGATCGGTCAGCGCACGAAAAAAGCCCAGCAACCCGTCGGCGTCGGCACGGGTAGCGAGCCGCCAGTCTTCGAACGCGCCGCCGGGGTTCAACAGGTCGAGTTGCTGTTGCCCGCTGAGGCCGGCGTTCGCACCGAAGTCCAGCCACTCCAGGCCGGTTTCCTCGTGGACAAAGCTGTTGTTCGCCGTGTCGATGAGGCCCGCCTGTGCCTGTGCGCCGAAAATGCCGCCAACGGCCAATGCCAGTATCAGTATCAGTTTTCGCTTTATAACGTTCTCCAGGATATTGTCCGACGGTGTCTCTGTTCGAATAAACGGTCTTGCTCCATGGATTCCCTGCTGGCCGTCACCCGCCCGGCAGGGAATCTGTGATCTTCGTCCGAAATTCGCCGTTACTCCGTGAACGATCAATAGCGTGTTCAGCTATCATGTGTTCGCACAACGGTACGATGCCCGCGCCTGGTACATTGCAACGCGAAGGCAGTCCCCGGTGGCTCCCTGCGAATCAATGTAGCGAAAGAACCTGGCAAAAGTGTGAGTGCTGGGCAGGCAAATGTTGCACAATTGTGTGTGTTTTCAGGGCGGAGACTTGCCAGGCTCTAACGCCCGATTTCGCCTGGCTCGATCACCCGGCACGAACGCCGGATTGCGCCTGCAGAGCCGCGACCGCCTGCTGGACCTGTTGCACGACATGGCGTCGGACAGCATCGACCGCAACATCGACTTCCATATCAGTCGCCTGCGCCGCAAGCTCGGTGATTCAGCCAGGAACCCCCGTTACATTGCGACGCAGTACGGCGAGGGTTACGTGTGGGTTGCCGAGCCCGGGCCGGGCGCGGTCGACGGGGCCGCAGCGGAGGACTCACCGCGCTCGCGGGCAGAGGCGATCGCGGTGCTGCCCTTTCGCAATATGAGCGCCGAGCCGGAGAGCGATTACTTCAGCGAAGGCATCTCCGAAGAGATCATCAACCGGCTGGGCACGTTCGGCACACTGCGGGTCATCGCCCGGGCCTCTTCGTTCTCCTATAAAGACAGGGACGTCAGCACCCTGACCATCGGCCAGCAGCTCGGTGTGGACTGCCTGTTGACCGGCAGTGTTCGCCGCGACGCACGGGGCGCGCATTGCAGCACAACTGGTGCGCGCGAGCGACGGCAGCCAGTTGTTCGCCGTCACCTACGACCGTTCGCTCCAGGACGTGCTGTTTGTCCAGGACGATATTGCCCTGTGCGTGGTCCAGCGCATCAGTGAGGAACTGGATATCGGCAGCACCGCGGCGGCGGCGCCGACAGGAACGCCTCCCGATTCCTTCCCGCCCAACCTGGAGGCTTACGAGGCCCGCCATGCCTACGAGGCTTACGACGCCTACCTTAAGGGAATGTACGCATACCGGCAGTGGGACAAGGGGGGATACGAACCGGCGATAGACCACTTCCAGCGCTCCGTCGACCTCCATCCGGAGTTTTGCCCCCAGCCACGCGGCGCTGGCCCAGTGTTATACCTTCCAGGGTTTGCGCGGCAACCTGGGATGGTCCGCGGCCAATAGCAAGATCGACCACCACAGCAATATCGCGGCGGCGCTCGGGCCGGATGCGCCCGACGTGATCTGGGCCTGGTGCTTGCGACACCTGTTCGTCGACTGGAACTGGGCCGGCCTGCGCGAGGCCCTGCAGCACGGCTTTTCCGTCACCCGTTCGAACTCCAATTTCTGGCACGGCCTGGCCACCTACCACTTCCTCGAAGAGCGCATTGAAGAGGCCATGGCGGCGCAGTTGAAAGGCCTGGAACTCGACCCGTTCACGGTCGAGAACCTGTACTACCTCGGCGCCACCTACTTCTGGCACTACTCGCTGGAGGAGGCGCGCAGTGTGAATGACCGTGTGCTCCAGGGCGCACCCGAACACCGCGGCGCGCAGGAACTGCGGGGCTGGATCCTGGCCTTCGAGGAACGCTATGACGAGGCCCTGCTGGCCTTCGAGCAACTGAGCCCGGGTATCGAATACCCCAACCATCGCCTGAGCTGCCTGGGCTACGTGCTCGCGATGAAGGGCGATCACGCGCGGGCGCTGGCCTGCCGCGAGCAACTTGAACTGGTTGTGAAAGCCGACAGGTCCCACAACAGCGCTGTGACGTATGCCGTGCTGAACACCGCGCTGGGCGATTTCGACACGGCATTCCACTACCTGGAACTCGCCGTCACCCACAAGATCGGCACCGTGCGGCACTGTACCGGGAACCGCTTACTGGCGCCGCTGCGCGACGACCCCCGCCTGGACAGGATTCGCCAGCTTATCGGCCCCGTCCCGGCTTACGGCGAGACCCCGGAGTACAGCCGTGAGCCCACAGCAGGAAGGCAAGGCTTGCGGGATTCGCACCCTCCACCCAGCGGTATGCGCTGATCCAGGCGGGCAGCCCCGGGCGGGCAGTGTCCGTCTGCAAGACCTGACCCCCGGGGCAGGCAGTGTCCGTCTGCAAGACCTGACCCCCGGGCAGTGTCCGCCTGTAAGACCTGACCCCGGGCAGATGTTTCAAGCTCCCGCGCGCCAGACCCGCTTGTTGGCGGTGCCGAACATCTGGGCAAGCTCCACGCGTTCGGGGTCCACGCGCACGGCGATATAGCCTGGGTCTTTGGGACCCTGCGGCCAGAACTGGGACAGGTCGTAGTCCATCACGTTGTTCCAGACATGTTCGCGCGTGGCGTCGTCATCGAACATGGTCGCGCGCCCGCGCACCAGCAGGTGAATGAAATCCGGTGGCGCGACCTGGTACTGGATGTCGACGACCGGATTGAGCGCTATCTGCCGCGCCTTGAGCGTCTCCGGACCGGTGGCGAACCACAGCACCTCGCCTTCCCAGGTCGGGTGCACCATGCGCACCCTGGGTTCGCCGTTGCTCTCGGTGGCCAGCGCGCACCAGGTCGCGCTGCGCGCATACTCGTCCACCTGCTGGAAAAACTGCGCTTTTTCTGACGGGTCGATGTAACTCATACGGCACCTGTATCGTTCTTTGTCGATGGTAATGGATTCGGCCTGGGTGACCAGGCAGTTCTAGCCGGCATTGCGCCGGGTACGCGATCGAGTATCGCCACACCCGCAGCTTGCGCGCAGCAATGCTACGCCAGTCGTTCCTGCGCATAGCGTGTCACGAACTCGTAATCGGGTTTGCCGTTGGCCGCACGTTGCAGCGAGTCGGCGAGCAGTATGTGGCGGGGAATCTTGTAGTCCGCCAGGCGCTGCGCCAGGTGCTCGCGCAGCGCGGGGCCGGTCAGCGCATCCTGCGTGAGCCCCGCGCCCTGCACCACCGCGACCACCTGCTTGCCGAATCGCGGGTGCGGCAGGCCGATGACCAGCGCGTCCTCTATCGCCGGGAACGCGGTGAGCGCCAGCTCGACCTCTACGGTGTACACCTTTTCGCCACCGGTATTGACCACGGTGCTGTCGCGACCGAGCAATACCAGCATGCCGTCCGCGCGCAGGCGGCACCGGTCTCCGGTACGCACGTAGCGTTCGCCGTCGATCTCGACAAAAGTTTCGGCGGTTTTTTCCGGTTCGTTGTAATAACCCACAGGCTGGTAGCCGGTGGCATAGATCATGCCGATGGTGTCGCTGCCGGCGCTGACCTCGTGCAGTGCTTCGTCCAGGACGCGCGTGGTCGGCAGCGGCTGGAAGACACCCGGTTCGGGCGTGGACAGGCCGTAGCCCGACGCCTCGCTGGATCCCAGGGTATCCATGATGAACAGTCCCGGCCGGGCCGCCAGCAGCGCGTTGCGACTTTCCTCGCCCAGGCTGGCGCCGGTGGAGACCACGGCATCCACGCTGGCCAGCAGGTCCTCGTCCGACCTGCGCCGCAACGCCTCGGCCAGCGGCAGGCCAAAGGCGTCGCCCACCAGCGTGATGGCGCCGACTCCCCTGGCCTGGATGGTATCCAGGGCCGCGTCGGCGCTGAACCCCTCCCCCGGCAGTGTCACCACGCTGCCGCCCTGGCCGATCACCTGTAATGCGGTCATCAGTCCCGCACCGTGCATGAGCGGGCTCAGTGTGAGCATGGGCTTGCCCTGGGGAACTGACGCGACGTTGGCCAGGTGTTCGTCGAGATCGCGCGGGTGCGCCGTCAGGCGCAGGCCCTGCAACGCACCGCGCATCGACACCTGCAGCTTTTTCCACAGGTCCTCGTGGCGCCACTGGGTGCCCTTGGGCAGGCCGGTGGTGCCGCCCGTGGCGATCAGGATCAGGCCGTCGCTGGAGGCGCTGCGCGCGAGCTCAGCACTATCGCGTTGATACAGGTCGGTCAGCGACGCCGCGAAGTCGTTGTCAGCCGGCAAGTCGGCATCCGCTCCACCCTGCCCCACGGCCACCTGGGCCGGCACCTCGACGAAGGCGACCGTGGCCTCGAGCCGCGAGCGAATCGCGGCGACGCGCCCGGCAAACGCCTGGTCGTAGACCAGCACGCGAATATCCAGGCCGTTGCACAGGTCCACCAGTTCCTGGTCCCGGTAGCGGTAGTTCACGTTGACGTGACCGTAGTCGATCAACCCGCAGGCGACGGCCACTTCCAGGTAGGCATTGGAGTTGCGCAGGTAGTGGCCGACATGGGCGCCGTCGGGCAGGCCGAGGCTGCGCAGCCAGGCGGCGATGCCCGCGGCCCGCTGCCGCAACTGCGCATAGCTGACCACCGCCTGGCCGTGCATCAGCGCCGGGCGTCCGGCCAGCGGTGTGTCCGCCAGCCGCCAGACCGCCTCGCCGAAATTCCAGCAAGCCATCAGACCAGCTCGACGATCGTGCGCAGCATGTCCTTGTCGGTGGTGGCCACCAGCAGCGTGGTGACTTTGGAATCGCGCCAGGCCTGCAGCCGGTCGCGGATACGATCTTTCGGCCCGGTCAGGGTCATGGCGTCGGCCAGTTCCGAGGGAATCACCTGTGCCGCCTCGTCGCGCTTGCCTTGCATGAACAGCGCCTGGATTTTCTCGGCCTCTTCCTCGTAGCCCATGCGCACGAACAGGTCCTTGTGGAAATTGGTGCTCTTGGCGCCCATGCCACCGACGTAGAAGCTCATGTGGTACTTGAAGGGCAGCAGGCCGGCCTCGATGTCGTCGGTCACCGTGACCTGCACCATCTGCGCGATATCGAAATCGGGCCGCATGTTGGTCAGCGATTCGGCGTAGACGCTCTCGTCGTAGGGGTTGTAGAACAGGGGCAGCCAGCCGTCGGCGATCTCGGTGGCCAGGGCGATATTCTTCGGGCCCTCCGCGCCCATATAGATGGGAATGCGCTTGCGCAGGGGGTGCACGATCGGTTTCAGCGGCTTGCCCAGCCCGGTGCCGTCCTCTCCCGGGTAGGGCAGCGGGTAGTGCGGACCGTCATTGGTCACCGGCGCCTCGCGCGCGAACACCTGGCGGATGATATCGACGTACTCGCGGGTGCGCGCCAGCGGCTTGGGGAAGGGCCGGCCGTACCAGCCCTCCACCACCTGCGGCCCCGACACGCCGAGCCCGAGCATGAAGCGGCCGTTGGACAGGTAGTCGAGGCTGAGCGCGTGCATGGCGCAGGACGTGGGCGTGCGCCCGGAGAGCTGGACCACGGCCGTTCCCAGCTTGATCTTTTCCGTTTGCGCGCCGATCCAGCACAACGGCGTGAAGGCGTCGTTGCCCCAGGCTTCGGCGGACCACACCGAGTCGAAACCCAGGCGCTCGGCCTCCTGCGCCATGGCCACGAAGTCGGGGTGGGGCGCGGCGCTCCAGTAGCCCTGCGCCAGGCCGAGTTTGAGATTCGCCATGCTGACTCCTGTATTCCACTGCGGATGAACGGATCGTTCAAGCGACAAGCCTAGCCCATTTTGCGAATCATATAAAACAATCTGTACGGTTTTTTATATCTCTGCTACCCTGCTGGCAGATGGGCTTCCCGCTCACCACCGAATTGCCAGCGAGGTGTACTGCCGATGTCGATGGATTCAATGGATGCCGCCACCTTGCGCGCCCTGATGGAGTTTGAAGCCGGGCGCGCCGCACCGCCGCAGGGATTCCCCGTGCTGCCGGACATCCCCGCCGGCCGCTACACCGACCCGCGCTTCTTCGCACTTGAGATCGAACACGTGTGGCGCAAGAGCTGGCTGCTGGCGGCGCACATGGACGAGTTGCCCGAGCCGGGCTGCTTCCAGGTGTGGGACAAGGCCGGGCAGCCGGTGTTGCTGGTGCACGCCGCCGATGGCAACGTCAACGCCTTCTATAATACCTGCAGCCATCGCGGCGCCCCCGTGGTGGCCGAACGCTGCGGGCGCAAAAAGCGTTTTACCTGTCCCTACCACGGCTGGAGCTACAGCGACCGGGGGGAACTGGTCGCGGTGCGCAACCCGCAGGATTTCCGCGACCTTGACCTGTCCACCCGCGGCCTCACCCCGGTGCGCTGCGAACGCTTCGGCAACCTCGTGTTCGTCAATTTCGATGCGCAGGCACCGGCGCTGCTGAACTGGCTGGGCCCCATCGCCGACGAGTGGCAGCAGTTCCAGTTCGAGAACTGCCGGCTCGCAGCGCGGCACAGCTTTGACCTGGACTGCAACTGGAAGATCGCCATGGAGGCGAACACGGAGGTCTACCACGTGCGCAGCGTCCACAAGAACAGCCTGGCGCCGCTGCTGGACGACCAGCGCAATGTCAACACGTTGTACCTCAACGGCCACAGCCGCATGGTGGCGCCCACGCCCAGGGGCAAAGCCACCCTGGATATCATGCCGGTGTCGCCGGACATCGCCGAGATCGATACGGTGGGCGAGATCGCGCGCAGCTGTACGCTGTCCTACAGCCTTTTCCCCAACTGGGTGTCGCCGCTGAGCCAGTGGCTGTTGCCACCCATCCTGTTCTGGCCCAACGGCATCGACAAGTGCCGCATGGAGACCTGGACCATGGCACCGCAGTGGAAGGAAGGCCTCAAGCCCGACCTGTGGACGGAGAACGACGGCGCGGAGCTTTGCCAGGTGCTGCAGGAAGACACCCAGTTCGGGGAAAAAATACAGAAGTCCATGGAGTCCTACGCATTCCGGGGCGTCCCGCTCAGCTACCAGGAGTCGCGCATCTACCACTGGAACCAGGCCGCCGACCGCATGATCGGCATCGACAACATCCCTGCGGAACTGCGTGTCGAGCAGGTCATCGGCGACGACTGGATCTATCCCAACGACCCGCGCCTGGCACAACTGGACAAGGGCGCTGCCTGAGAAGGACACAACCTGACCAGGACGCAACCTGGTAACGCGCAACCCGCCAACTGACAGGAACTTCGACCATGCCGGAAACAAAAAAAACCTTCTGCCGCTTCTGCCACGTGTTCTGCGGGCTGGAAGTGGACGTACAGGACAACCGCGTCATCGATGTGCGCGGCGACCGCGACAACCCCGTCTCGGAGGGCTACACCTGCCCCAAGGGACGGGCGGAAGTGGAGCGCATCAACCACCCCGAGCGTCTGCGTACGTCGCAGAAGCGCGTGGGCGACGCCTTCGAGGATATCGACAGCGGCCAGGCCATCGACGAGATCGGCGACAAGCTGAAACAGATCGTGGCTGAACACGGCCCCGAGGCGGTCGCCGTCTATGTCGGCTGCGGCGGGCACCGCTCGGCCGCCGGCGGCCCCTGGTACGTGGCGAAGTGGCTGGAGGCGATGGGTTCGCCGCGCCTGTATACCTCGCTGACCATTGACTCCCCCTCGCTGATCATCGCCTACGACCGCCTGTTCGGCGGGCCGCTGCCGCTGGGTATCTTCGATATAGACCACGCCGACAGCGCCCTCTTCGTCGGCACCAACCCGGTGGTGTCACACCAGTGGACCATGCCCCAGTCCAACCCCATGACCCGGATGAAGAACGCGCTCAAGCGCGGCATGCGGCTGGTGGTCATCGACCCGCGCAAAAGCGACCTGGCCGAGCGCGCCCACGTGCACCTGCAGGTCAAACCCGGCGAGGACGCCACCCTGCTGGCCTGCATGATCCGCGAGATCATCGACAACGACTGGCACGACGCGCAGTACGTGGCGGACTACGCCAGCGGCTTCGAGGCGTTATATGAGGCAGTGAAACCGTTCACCCTGGAGTACGCGGAGCACCGCACCACCTGCCCGGCCGCCGACATCGTGGAAGCGGCGCGCCTGTTCGCCACGGCCGGCAGCGGCGCCGCCGCCTCCGGCACCGGCCTGCACATGGCGCGTCACCAGAACCTGACGACACAGCTGGTGCAAACGCTCAACGCACTGTGCGGACGCTTCGATCGTCGCGGCGGCATGGCGCGCATTGCCGGCACCCAGGGTCCGGCGCTGCCGGATTCCGGTAACGAACCGCTGCCGGTTGCGCTGCGCACAGCGCAGCGGTCACGGATGCGCGATATCCAGGGCATCACCGGCCTGTTTGGGTACCAGGAAATGCCCACCAATACCCTGACCGACGAAATCCTCACCCCGGGCAAGGGACAGATCAAGGCGCTGATCGTCAACGGCGGCAACCCGGCGCTGGTTTTCAGCGACACCGACCACACGCTCAAGGCGCTGGCGGAACTGGATCTGCTGGTGGTGAACGACCTGTTCATGTCGGCGACCGCCAAACACGCCGACTACGTGATGGCCGTCAAGCACCCCTTCGAACGGGTCGACATCCCGATGCTGTCCGACAACTACTTTCCCTTCTCCTTCAGCCAGTACACCGACAAGCTGGTGGAGGCCGAGGACGACGTTATCGAGGAGTGGGACTTTTTCTGGCGGCTCGGCCAGGCGATAGGCAGCGGCTTCAGCCTGCCGGGCATCGCGCCGGACGCACAGCCGAGCGCCGACGACGTCATCCGCGCCCTGAGTCCCGCCGCCAGGGTTTCGCTGGACGAATTGAAGGCGGCCCCGCCCAGCGGGCAGGCCTACGACGACAGGATACCCGCAGTGGGCGGGGTCATCCCGGACATGATCGGCCATGCCGACCGGCGCCTGGCCGTCGGCCACCCGGAGGTCATCACGGAACTGGCGGAGGTCCTGGCCGAACCCGTGCTGGACGGCGGCGCCTACCAGCCGCACGAACGCTTCGACTTTCGCCTGATTACCTACCGCATGCCCGAGGTGTATTGCACCACCGGCAACAACCTGCCCAGCCTGCGGCGGCGCAGGCAGTACAACCCGGCGCTGATGAACCGCGACGACATGGCGCGTCTTTCCCTGAGCGACGAGGACCTGGTGACCATCGAAAGCGCCCACGGACGCATCGAGGCCGTGGTGGAGGCCAGCGACAGTCTGGCGCCCGGCACCGTGGGGCTGGCCCACGGCTGGGGCGACCCCGCCGACCCGCGTCCCACCCGGGAGAAGGGCAGCAACGTGCAGGCGCTGATCCCCAGGGACGTGAATTACGACCGCATCACGGGGCTGGCACAGCAGAGCGCATTCGCCGTCAATATCGTTCCGGCGGCGGGTTGAGCGTCCGCTGCCGCCGCCATCAGCGGGTACTCACAGCAAAAAAAACCCCGGCATAGCCGGGGTCTCGGGTCAATCCATTGTCCGCTGCGGCCGGCGCGCCGGCCGCACGCCGCCTAGTACAGGTAGGTCAGCGTCACGCCGTAGGTGCGCGGGTCGCCGTAGGTCTGCACATCCGCGGCGCCGAAAGTCGACCAGGCGTTGGTGCTCACCAGGCCGTACTCCTCGTCGGTCAGGTTGCGGCCCCAGGCGAGTACGCGGAAGCTGCCCGGCACATTGGCGAACTGGATGTCGGACCAGCTGAGCGCCGCGCCGAGCAGGCCGTAGTCGTCGATGATCGTGGCGTCACTGACATTGACCGAGGTATAGACCTCGTCCTGCCAGCCGTAGTCCAGGTCCACGCCCAGTTGGCCGTTGCGCAGCGGGCGGCGATACGACAGGGACAGGGCGTAACTGTTTTCCGGCGCCGGGGCGAACTCGTCGATCAGGATGTAGGTGCCGGCCGGGCTGTCCACTGAATCCTCGCCCAGTTCCGTATCCAGGTAACCGTAGCTCGCGGTGAAAGTCAGGCCCTCGGTCAACAGCACGGTTACGTCCATTTCCGCACCGGCGATCTCGTTGCCGTCGATGGGCAGGAAGTCGCGGCCGCCGGGGCTGACCGGGTCGGTCTGGATACTGGTCTGCAGCCCGTCCAGCTCCATGTAGAACAGCGCGGCGTTGAGGCGTGCGCGCCGGTCCCAGAAGTCTCCCTTGAAGCCCAGTTCGTAGCTGACGATATCCTCTTCCTCGAAGCCGTCGGCAAACAGATCGGCGTTGGCCGAGCGCGTGGAGGTACCGCCGGACTTGTAGCCGCTGACCACCTTGCCGTACACGTTCATGTCGTCATTGATGTCGAAGGCGACGGTCAGCGACGGGTTGAAGTTGTCAAAATCGTTGTTGTAGGAACCGGAGAACGGCGTGGTGGCACGGTTATTGACCCGGTCGGCCTCGCGATCGTCCTCGGAGTAGCGCGCGCCCAGGGTAATCGCCCAGCGCTGGTCCATGTAGTCCGGCCGCCAGGTGACCTGCGTGAACAGCGCCCAGGAATCGTTGTCCGTCTCCGTGATATCGGTGTCGCCGCTCCTGCCCAGCAGCACGGAATCGGTGGCGTCCTGTGTGGACTCGTCGTGGTAGTAGTAAAGCCCGGTCACGTACTCCCAGTTGTCGGTGCTGCCCAGCAGTTGCAGTTCCTGCGAGTACTGCTCGAAGTCCGTGTCGAAGATGCTGAAGTTGGGCGAACCCACCCCGCGACCGATGAAGGTGTAGTCGCCGGTGGCGTTGACCAGCGCCTCGCCGTTGGCCAGGTTGTCCAGGTCGCGGTAGGCGGTGATGGAGCGCACGGACATGCTGTCGTTGACTTCCCAGTCCACCCAGAGGGTGTGGGCGTTCAGCTCCAGGTCGTTCTGCAGGATCTTGCGGATGGAGGTGATCTCGTCGAGGAAATCCTTGTCGATCTTGCCGCTGTAGTTGGTGATGGGCGGGCCGAGGAAGCCCTCGTCGGTCAGCTCACGTATCTGCTCCAGGCGCTGGGTGTCGCTGTTTTCCGCGTACTCGTAACGGTAGTCGACGGTGATGTTGTCGGCCGCTTCCCAGCGCAGGTCCAGTATGTAGCTGTCGCGGTCTTCCTGGCCAAAATCCTCCCCCGGCCCCTTGTTGTCCACGTAGCCGCCGCGCTCGGAGTGCACGTAGTTCAGCTTGGCGGCGACGCTCTCGCCCAGCGGCACGTTGACGATGGTCTTGGACTGGAACTTGTCGAGGTTGCCCACGGTGAGGTCCTGGCGGAACTGCAGCTCGCCGGTATCGGCGCGGTTGGTGACGATATTCACCGCGCCGCCGGTGGCGTTGCGCCCGTACAGGGTGCCCTGGGGCCCGCGCAGTATCTCCACCCGCTGGATATCCACGCCCTCCAGGCCGGCGCCGAAGGAGGTGCCGACGTAGACGCCGTCGGTATACAGCGCGACCGAGGGGTCCTGGGTGATCTGCACGTCGTTCTGGCCGATACCGCGGATGAACAGGCGGATGGCGGTGGGGTCGTTATTGAAGGGGTTGATGTAGAGGTTGGGCACATCGGCGCCGATGTCCTTGAGGTCGTCGATGTTGCGGAACTCGAGCTGCTCCTGGCTCATGGCCGCCACGGAAATCGGTACATCCTGCAGGGACTCGGTGCGCTTTTGCGCGGTGACGATGACCTCTTCCAGCGCCAGTGATTGCGCCTGCACCAGCGCCGGGAGCCCGCCCAGCACGGCGGCGATATTGACGGCGAGCAATGAACGTGCGGAGTACATTCTCATGATGGTAAATCCTTTTGTTTATTAACTAGTTATCGGGAGCCTTATACGCTGCTGTGCGTCGCTTCTAACGGCGTGCATTCAGGATATGAAAATACCAAGTTTGTCTGGTGTAGTATACAAGCCGCGGACGCGCCGAACAGGGCAACGTCCGCGAGTAGCGCGCTCTCACTGACAGCGCGCAACCAACAAAGCCACGACCAGTTCAACCTTGCGAACCACGGACAACCCTCACCATGCCCGACATCCTGCCAAGCACACCATTGAGCCGCCTCGCGGGCCTGCTCCTCCTGCTGACCTGCTGTACCGGCGCTGCGGCGCAGGCTCAGGCGCCGCAGCCGTTGTTGCTGACCTTCGGCGCGGGCAACAGCGGCGTCATAAGCAGCAGTACGCGACAGGACACCCGCATGCGCGGCGTCGACGGCGCCCAGGTGGTGCTGCAGCGCGCCAGCGGCAGCGACTACAAGGTGGTCGCCGGCCAGCGCAACTGGACGTGGTTCCAGGTAGAGGAAGTGCCCGCGACCGAATCCTACATCGCGGTCACGCCGCGACTACAGGGGGACCAGGTCACACTGGAGGTCGCTTATACGCACAAGGACGGCAACGACCGGAGGGCGCTGAGCACGACGGCGAGCGGCCCCCTGGGTAGCTGGATCGTGTTGCTGGACGACAGCCCCGCGCCGGGTAGCGGCGGCGGCAAGCGCTACAGCAGCTCGGCCGGCAGCGAGCGGCTCGCGGTGAAGGTGGAGAAGTTACCCTAGGCGCGCGCTTCGACGAAGGAGCCGCGCGAGCGCGCGAAACACAGGTTCTGGAAGCACGCCCCCACCTCGTAACCCGCCTCACGCACCGTGCAACGCACCACCGTGGCCACGGCCTTGAGCACCGGCGTATCAATTTTCAGCACCTGCTCCGCGGCGAGAAAGACACCGGTGTCGAAGCGCATCCCGGTGAGTGACAGGTCGTTCACCTGCCCGGCGTAGGGTTGGGCCTGGGGCCAGCTCGTCCACACCAGCAGGCTGGATTTTTTCGGCACACGCGTGATCGCGCGGCGGTCCGCGTCGTGCGACACGAGTCTGGACATCGGCGCCAGCGGGCTGTGGCAGATGCGGCAGAATGCCGTCAGTTCCTCCCCCGGCGTCTCCGGCGGTACCGGCCAGCCGCAAAATGCGCAGGCCGGCGCGGGCGCATGGGCGTCGGCGTGCGTGAGCACCAGGCCCTGGCGGAAGTCGTCGTTGGCCGAGCGGGTCCAGCCCGGGTTCTGCCGGATACGGTCGTAGTCCGCGCGCTTTTGCTCATCGCCAAGAACGGCGTAGGCCTCGTTGACCAGCGCCGCGGCCTCCGCGTCGCCTCCCAGGTCGGGGTGCACGCGCATCTTGTGCATGATCGTGCGGTAGCTGGAACGGATCACCGCCGGGGGTGCATCGGGTTGCACGTGTAGAATTCTGTAGTAGTTGCGCCGGTTTTTCATTTACCTGTTCCTGTCGCAGGACGCTCCCTCGCCCGCAAAGCTCACTAAGCCTAGCTGACTTCGCCCAGAGTGCTACTTTGACGAAAAAGGCGCGTCCCGGGGCGAAACGGTCGGCAAACTGCGACTGGATTCACAGAAAATCTCCAGTAATTTCGGTAAGTTGGCGAAAAATCACACAATTGGCGCAGACGCGACGAACTCACTCCTCCGCGGACGGCTCCCCTGCCGCCAGGGCCTCTTGCCGGTAGAGAAACCGCAGCAGCTGCGACAGCGCCACGACCAGCGGCTCGGGAATGTCCCCGGCCTGGGCCACGCGTGCCAGCAGCGCCGCCAGCTCCGCATCCTGCGCCGGCGGCTCATCCCACGCCAGAGGCTTCCCGTCGGGGCCCGGCCTGAACTCGTCGCTGCCGCGTTTTTTCATTCCATACGATTCCGACTCAGGCCCGGCGGTACACGCCCGGGTACGACGGCTGGTCCAGTTCCGAGCGGGCGCGCGGCCCGTGGTGCACGCGCAGCACCCCAGCCTGCAGGCCCGCCGCCTCGAGGGCCGCCTGCAGTTCGTGCAGCGCCGTCTCGAGCAGGCCCACGCTCGACGCGCAGGGCGAATAGATGACCGACGACACCCGCACACCGCGCAAAAACACTTCGGCCTCCAGCGACCCCAGCCGCGGCAGCTCCAGCGCCAGCAGGGCTTTCCACTCGCGCGCCTCCCCCGCCTCCCCGCCTGCGCCACAGCCCAGGGTAATGGCGAGCCGGTGCACCTGCTCTCCCAGGCGAAACGGCACCTGGAACACCCAGTAGATGGTGTCCTGGCCCGGGGATGGCGTGGACACCAGCTGGTTGACGGCAATCGTCGCCAGGGCGCCCTCGATGCTGGCGGACAACGCGGCCAGCGCCTGGCCACCCGGTGCGCGTTCGATCCCGGCCAGTAGCCGCAGCAACAGGGCCTTCAGGTCCAGCGCGGCCGGCCCGGCGCCGTGCAGGGCCCGGCCGGCTTCGTGGTACAGGCCGGAGCGGGCGAACGCCCCGCGCAGGGCCTCGGCGCTGCGCGGCGGCCCCTGGGGCAACAGTTCCTCCAGCGCCGGGTCCAGGGTATCGGCGCCGATACCCAGCAGCGACAATAAATTGACTCTGCGCGCCGGGTCCAGCAGCGCCTGCAATGGCGCGACCACGCTGCCCTGGCGCGGCACCAGCGCCTGCAAATGCCGTTCCTGCGGTGTCTGCGCCGGCTGCTGGCGCGCCGGCGGCGGCAGAACGCTGACCGTGAGCGTCGGCGTCAGGGCCGTCACCACGAGGTTCATCCAGGCGCCCCTGGGGAGAAAAACCCCCGTGGCGGCAGACACTTGCCGTCCGGCGATGCTCAGAGTGGCGGCGCCGCCGGCGCTTTCCAGGACCTGGGCGCGCACCACCTGGCCGAGCTGCCAGCTGCGCAGCCAGGCGGCGGTGTCGGCGCCCCCGCGGCCGGCGGGAAGCGGCCCCAGGCGCAGTTCATCCATCGGCAACTTCCGGCATGCTTTGTGCATAACCTGTCGACAAGAGCGTCATTAACGACAGCATACCACCCGGGCAGGCCCACCATGACCGCGAAAGACTTGCACTTCTCCTTCGACGACGCGCTGGCGCAGTCGCGTGCCGCCGCCGCGGCCGAGACAGGTATCTCCGGCATGCAGGCGCAGGAGCGGAGCGCCCCGGTCACGCCGCTGCGTGGCGGCGGACGGCGCACCAGGGGCGGGGATCGTCATCCGGCGTGGATCGTCACCGGCCTGATCGCGCTGCTGAACATGGCCTTTCTCTTTATCGCGGCGCTGTGGCTGACCGGCAACACCTACCGCGTGGCGGACGCTGCGCAACCCGTGCCAGCGGCGGCAGGCAACAGCGAAGGCACTGCGCTGGCCGACCTGCAGGCCAGCGTCGCCGCCACCAACACCCGGCTCGAGGAACTCAGCACGATCGTGGCCGCGCAGACCGAGTTGCTGGCGGCCATGCAGGACCAGCTGGCGCAAAGCCAGGTTGCGCCGGCGGCGCCGGCGAGCCCCGCTCCCGCGGCCAGCGAGGAGATCGTACACACCCCGTGGCGCATCAACCTGGGCAGTTTCCCCTCCGCAGCCGGCGCCCGCCGCCTGCAGGACCAGCTCGCCTCGCTGGGCTACAAGGTGCGCATCGCGCCACCCGATGGCCCGGCGCAGCCCTCCTACCGCGCCTGGCTGGGCGGCTACGCGGACCGCGAATCCGCCGACGCGGCGGTCCACCAGATCATGCAGCAGACCAGCCTGACCGGGCTGTGGGTCTCCAACCAGCCCTGACCCGGGCGCCGGTCCTCGCCGCTCCAATCGCGGTAAAGGTATCCCGCGCCCTGCCGCTAAACAGGTATTCGGTGTAAATACTGCGCGCCCGGCGGCACCGCCGGCCACGGCTAACGAGGATAATTATGGATCTGGCAACACTCCTGGGCATGATCGGCGCACTCGGTGTCGTTCTCGCCGCCATGCTGTTTGGCGGCCAGGCTTCTGTCTTTGTCAACGTCCCGTCACTGCTGATCGTGTTTGGCGGCACCTTCCTGGTGGTGATGATCAAGTTTTCCATCTCCCAGTTCTTCGGCGCCTTCAAGGTCGCCGCCAGGGCCTTCGTCTTCAAGCTGGACAGCCCTCAGGAGCTGATCGAGAAGATCGTCAGCCTCTCCAATATCGCGCGCAAGGAGGGCATGCTCGCCCTGGAGAACGAGGAGATCGATAACGAGTTCCTCAACCAGGGCATCCAGATGCTTATCGACGGCAACAACCAGGAAGTGATCCAGACCGTCATGAGCAAGGACCTGCAACAGACCATCGACCGCCACAAGTGGGGCGCCAAGGTCTACAGCGCGATGGGCGACGTGGCCCCGGCCATGGGCATGATCGGTACCCTGATCGGCCTGGTGCAGATGCTGTCCTCCATGGACGACCCGAAAGCCATCGGCCCGGCCATGGCGGTGGCGCTGCTGACGACCCTGTACGGCGCCATGCTCGCCAACATGGTGGCCATGCCGATTGCCGACAAGCTCAACCTGAGGAAAACCGAGGAAGGCCGCATCAAGGCCATGTGTATCGACGGGGTGCTGGCCATCCAGGCGGGCCAGAACCCGCGCATCATCGAGTCCATGCTGAAAACCTACCTCGACCCGAAAAAACGCAGTGATGCCGGCGCGGACGCCGCGGCGGAAATGGACGCGGCGGCCTGATGGACATCCTGCTTGACGAGAGCGAGGGAGACGAGGAAGGCGGTGGCTCACCGGCGTGGATGGCGACCTTCGCCGACCTGATGTCGCTGCTGATGTGCTTCTTTGTACTGCTGTTGTCCTTCTCGGAAATGGATGTACTGAAGTACAAGCAGATCGCCGGCTCCATGCGCGAGGCTTTCGGGGTGCAAAACGAGATAAAGGTGAAAGACATTCCCAAGGGCACCAGCATCATCGCCAGGGAATTCAGCCCGGGCAAACCGCAGCCCACCCAGATCAAGACCGTCAACCAGTTCACCACCCAGAACAAACAGCAGTCGCTGCAGGTCGGCAACCCGCAGGCCGCCGCCGTCACCGGCAGCGAGTTGAACGACGAACTGACCGCGCAATTGCTGGACGAGAAGCTCAGTTCGCTGCTGAAGAAGACGCGCGCCGACGCCGAGAAGCTGCGCCAGGTGCTCAAGCCCGTGATCGACGAGGGCAAGATCGATATCGAATCGCACCGCCGCCAGATCACGATTCGTATCCGCGAGCGCGGCTCCTTCCCCTCGGGCTCGGCCACGCTGAATTCTGATTTCGTGCCGGTGATGGCCGACCTGCGCGTGGCGCTGCAGGACATCGACGGCAAGATATCCGTGGAGGGCCATACTGACGACGTGCCAATCCGTGGCGCCCGCTTCCAGTCCAACTGGGAACTCTCGGCGTCGCGCGCCCTGTCGGTCACCCACGAACTGGTGTCCGGCGGCGCGCTCGACGAGGAGCGCTTCATGGTGGTCGGCCTGGCATCGACCCAGCCCTACCGGCCCAATACCTCGAGCAAGAACCGGGCGCTGAATCGCCGGGTGGAGATCATCATCCGCCAGGGCGACGAGAACGCCACCACCACGACGCTCAATGACCTGCAGAAGGTGGACCCCGGCATCATCGACCGCCTGGACCCGGCGACCGCCGCCGGGGACAACCGCGGCTAGGCCTGGCGGGAGCGCGCGATATGGCTACGGACCGGGTCGAACGCCGCGCCTACTTTCGTATCCATGACGAGATCGGCCTGAGCTATGCGGTCATCGCCGAGGATGAAGACGCCCCGGCGGTCGCCGAAAACGAGATGGAGATGTCGCTGGCCAGCATACTGGCCAGCGTTGACCACGACGTCAATGAAACCCTCAACGCGCTGTGGCGCGAGAACAACACCGCCGCCCAGGCAATCGGACTGCTCAACCAGAAGATCTCCCTGCTGGCCGCGCAACTGCTGCAGGACGATGACAGTGACGCCGCAGGCTACGAGGAGCTGACGGCGAGCATCAGCGGCTGTGGCATGGCCTTCGAGTGCGCCGACCCCCAGCCCGCGGACACCCGGCTGCGGGTCTCGGTCACACTCAGGCCGTCCAATACCTGGGTGCGGTTCACCGCGCGCGTCGTCGCCTGTGAGCGGATTGCCGAAGTTCCCAGCGCGCGCTACCTGCTGCGCATCAGCATCGACGAGGAATGCGTCGAGGCGCGCGAGCGCCTGGTGCAACACGTCGTGCAGCGTCAGTTCGACAAACGGGATATTCCGGGCTCGGCGCACTCAAGCTGACGGCGGACCTGTACCTGCCGCTGTGAGCCCGGTCAGTAATCCGCGCTGACCACGCTGGCCCTGAGCAGTTCGAACTCGTGAATGCGGTCATCGTCCTTGCCGCCCATGGCGGCCAGCACCACCAGCACCACGCGCCGGTTCCTGGCGCGCGCTTCCTCGGTGTCGTTGTCCCCCACCGGCTGGTACTCGCCGTAGCCGATGGACGCCATGCGGGACGGGTCCACCCCGTGACGCTCGAACAGCCTGACCACCGCGGCGGCGCGCGCGGCGGACAGCTCCCAGTTGGACGGAAAAAGCGGCGTGCGAATCGGCTGGTTGTCGGTAAAGCCCTCGACGTGAATGCGGTTGGGCAGTTCGGCGAGAATGTCCGCCAGGTCCAGCAGCAACGGCACGGCGCTGGGGATCAGCGCACTGTGGCCGCTCTCGAACAGCAGGCTTGATTTTATCTCCACCTCCAGCCAGAACTTGTTGCGCTCGACATTGATCAGCTCGTCGTCGATGGAGGGCTGCATGCGCTCCTCCACCGTTTCGGAAATGGCGTTCACCTCCTGCTCCGCCGCGTCCAGCGCCTGTTGCGAGAACTGGTCCTCGAATTCCGGCGCCCGGGTGCCCTCGGCGGTGACCGTCTCGCCGGCCTCGGAGCGCAGGGGCACGACAATCTCTTCCGACTCGGGCTGGTTGGCCGCGGACAGCACGTCGTTGTACAGCGGAGTATCGACCAGTGGCACCACCTGCCGCGCCCGCAGGTTGATCGGCTTGTCGTTGAACGCCCCCACCAGGGCGTTGGACAACACCCGGTATTTATCTTCGTTGACCGAGGAGATCGAGTACATGACGACGAAAAAGGCGAACAGCAGCGTGATGAAGTCGGCGTAGGACACGACCCAGCGATCGTGGCTACTCTGCTCCTCAAACTGTATGCGTTTCACCATCTCAGCGCCCGACCGGTCTAACCCGTCTTAACGAGGTACCCTTCCAGTTTGCTCGCGATTGCCGTGGGATTCTCGCCGTCGGCGATGGACATGATGCCCTCGGTGGTCATCTCCTGGTATTGCGACAGGTCGTAACATATCGCCTTGAGCTTGTTGGCGATCGGCAGGAAAAAGAAATTGGCCAGGCCGACGCCGTAAATGGTCGCGACAAAGGCCACGGCGATTCCCGGGCCCAGCGCCGAGGGATCGGCGAGGTTGTTCATCACGTGAATCAGGCCCAGTACCGCGCCGATGATGCCGATCGTGGGCGAGTAGCCTCCCATCGCCTCGTACACCCTCGCCGCGTTCATCTCGCTGTTGGCGATGTTGTGAATCTCGATTTCCAGGATCTTGGCGATCTCCTCGGGCTCACGCCCGTCCACCAACAGCATGAGGGCTTTCCTGGCAAATGCGTCGCGCTCCTTGTCCGCCGCTTTCTGCAGGCCGAGCAGGCCCTCCCTGCGCGCGATCCTGCTCCAGGCCGTAATCTGCTTGAGAATCCGGTCGCGGTCGAATGTCGGCGGCATGAACACCCAGCGTATGCGCTTCATACCATGCAGGAAAATCTGCAGGGGTGTCTGCACCATGGTCGCGCCCAGGGTGCCGCCGACCACGATGACGAAGGCGGTCAGCTGCACCAGGGAATCCGTGGTGCCCCCCTCGAGCAGGTTGCCGATCACCACCGCGGCCACGCAGACCACGATGCCGGCGATGGAGAGAAAGTCGGGGGAGGAGGAGTTACTCGCCATGGGGGACACCGGCCGTCATTGCGTTTGCTCCGCGAGTTTCGCGCGAATACGCGCCAGCGCCTGCCCGTGAATTTGCGATACGCGCGACTCCGACACGCCCATGACCTCGCCGATTTCCTTCAGGTTCAGCTCCTCGCCGTAGTACAGGGACATCATCAACGCTTCGCGCTCCGGCAGTTGACCGATAGCCGCGACAATATCCTCGCGCATCCTGGAATCTTCCAGGAAAGCGAACGGCTCGGGGTCGCCGGACTCCAGCGTCTGCGTGGTCTCATCCAGTGGCGCAAGCCGGCTGTAGGCCAGCTCGCGCGACAACTTGTGATACTCCTCCAGCGGGATATCCATCGCATCGGCGATCTCCTTGTCGCTGGCGCTGCGCCCCAGTTGCGACTCCAGCTCGGTTATCGTGTCCGCGATGAGTTTCATGTTCTGCTGCACCGAACGCGGCACCCAGTCGTTGCGCCGCACCTCGTCGAGCATGGCGCCCTTTATGCGGATGCCGGCATAGGTGGCGAAGCTCGCGCCGCGCGAGGGATCGTAGGTGGTGCTGGCCTGCAGCAAGCCGATGACGCCCACCTGCATCAGGTCATCGAGTTCGATCGAGGGCGGCAGCCTCGCCACCATGTGCAGACCGATTTTCTTCACCAGCGGGAGATAGCCATTGACCAGCTCTTCCTGGTTGCCCTCGAGGGTGTTGTCGTAGACGGAGGCGCCCATAGCTCTCAAACCTCGGCAACGCGGTTGCCCGTGCAGGCCAGTCGTTCAACAAAAAATCCGAGTCCTCCGTTACCCGATCGCGTGCGCGTGCCATCGCCCAGCGTCGTCGCCAGCTGGCGCAGGGCCCTGGACGCATGAGACGCCGGATACAGCTCCACCACGGCGCCCTGTTGCTGCAGGGAGCGACGCAGGTAGCCATCGCGCGGAATGGCGCCCAGGTATCCCAGGCTGACGTCCAGGAACCGCTCGGCCACCTGGTGCAGCTTGGCGTAGACCTGTGCGCCCTGGGAATCGTGCTCCACCATGTTCGCCAGTACCTGGAACTGCTTTACGCCGCAGTCGCGGTTCAGCACCTTGATCAGCGCGTATGCGTCGGTGATGGAGGTGGGTTCATCGCAAACCACCACGACCACCATCTCACAGGCGCTGCTGAACGTCAGCACACTGCCGTCGATACCGGCGGCGGTATCCACAATGAGGGTATCGACCGGCACGCTCAGGTCGCTGAAGGCGCGGATCAACCCGGCCCGCTGCGTCGCCGACAACTGCGTCATTTCCGCCACACCGGAGGTGGCCGGCACGATACGGATACCGCCGGGACCGCGCACCAGGATGTCCTCCAGGGAGCGCTCGCCGGACAGCACCTCGCTGATATCGTGCCTGGGCTTCAACCCCAGCGCGATGTCGACGTTGGCAAGCCCCAGGTCCGCGTCGAACAGGACCACCTCGCGCCCGGCGTGCGCCAGGCTGACCGCGAGGTTGACCGCTATGCTGGTCTTGCCCACGCCGCCCTTGCCGCTGGTTACCGCGATCACATCCACCGCCGGGCTCAACGGCAACGGCACTGCTTCCTGTCCCGTCACTGTCTGTTCATCCTTGCCTGCCGCGGCGCGATATCCGCCGCCTCGCCGGTTTCAGGGTCCTGTTCCGCCAGCCTGACGGCCCTGTCGACAAAGTGCCTGGCCGACGCCGGCGCCAGGTCATTTGGCACTTTCTGCCCGTCACTGACATAGGCCAGCGGCAGTTCGCTCTCTATCAACGCGTCCAGCAGGCCGCCAAGGCTGACCGCCTCGTCCAGCTTGGTGACGATCGCCCCGGCCAGCTCGTTGGCGCGAAAAACCCTGATGGTTTCCTGCAGCGCCCGGAGTTGCGCGGTGGCGCTGAGCACGAGGTAGGTGTTGATAGCCAGGCCCGTGGCGCGCAGCATCTGGTACTGCTGGTACAGCCGTTCGTCGCGCTGGCCCATACCGGCGGTGTCGATCAGCACCAGGCGCCGCGAGCGCAGCTTGCCCAGCGCCGCGCGCAGTTCCTTCGCGTCGGTGGCGACCAGGCAGGGAATGTCGAGGTAACGGGCGTAGGTCTGCAACTGCTCCTGGCCACCGATCCGGTAGATGTCGGTGGTCACCAGGGCGACGTCGTCCCTGCCGTAGCGCAGTACGCAGCGGGCGGCCAGTTTGGCGGCGGTGGTGGTTTTTCCCACGCCGGTACAACCCATCAACGCCACGATGCCCCCCGTCTCCAGCACGTGGTCCTGCTGTTCCACGCCGAGGCGGCTCACCAGCATCTGCAGGATCACCTGCCAGTAGTCGTCGACATCGCCCTGGGCGGGCAGGATATCCGCCATCAGGCCGCTCAGCGCGGGCGACAGGCCGAGGCCTGCCAGGCGCGCCTGTACCGCCGCCTTGGCGGAGGACACGCCGGCCATGTTGCGCCACGACATCTGCGACAGCTTGTCCTCGATCATGCCGCGCAGGTAACCCAGTTCGCGCTGCAATTCCGCCAGGGTACCGGAATCCACGGGTTCCGCACCGCGGCCCGGCTGGCGGCCGTGCTGCGCCACCGTCTCGTTGTGGTCCAGGGCCGCCTCGTCGAGGTCCACCGCCGCCACCAGTTCCACCTGGTCGCCGACACTCTTGTTGGAGAGGATCACCGCGTCCGCGCCCAACTCCGCGCGGGCGCGACTCATCGCCGTCCGCGAATCCTTCTCGAGGAAGCGCCTGATTTTCATGTTGTTATCCCCCGCCTGGCCCGGCACGCCCCAGGCCATCCTCTATACCCGCTCATCCCGCCGCACCCACCAGGGGCGCCTGGGTATTGCCGACGATCTCGACAACCTTGATGGTCTTGTTCGCGGGAATTTCCTCGTATGCCAGCACATGCAGTCCCTGGGTCCGGCCGCGCAGCAGGCGCGAGAAGAACAGGCGTATGCCGCCCGCGACCAGCAACACCGGCGTGTTGCCCTGCGCGGCGAGGCGCTCCGATGCCTGGGCGATCTGGTTGATGACATTCTCCATCAGGGATGGCTCGAGACCACCGCCCGAACCCTGTACTGCACTTTGCAATATCTGTTCCAATTGGGTGTCCAGGGTCATCACGGACATCTCCCCCCCGACACCGTTGACTTCCTGGTAGATCGTCCTGCCCAGCGCTATGCGCACCTGGGCGGTAAGAGCGTCAGTATCCTGACTCTTGCCCGCCTGCTCCGCCAATGACTCGGCGATGGTCCTGATGTCGCGGATGGATACGCCCTCACTGAGCAGGTTCTGCATGACGCGGGTGACCTCGCCCAGGCCCAGCTGTCCCGGCACCAGGTTTTCCACCAGTTTGGGCGATGTCCGGGCCAGCTTGTCCAGCAGTTGCTGCACACCGTCCTGGCCGAGCAACTCGTGGGCATGTTCCTTGAGCACCTGGCTCAGGTGGGTGGCGATCACCGTGCCGCAGTCGACCACCGTGAAGCCCATGGCCTGGGCATCGTCGCGCTGGCCGGGCTCGATCCAGACCGCGTCCAGGCCGAAGGACGGATCCTTCGTCGCCACGCCGTCGAGCTGGCCGAACACCTGCCCGGGGTTGATCGCCAGCACCTTGCCCGGGTACACCTCGCCGCTGCCGACGGCCACATCGTGAATGCTCAGGCGGTACTCGTTGGGCGACAGCTCCAGGTTGTCGCGGATATGCACGTGGTGGATGAGAAAGCCCAGCTCCTGCGACAGCTTCTTGCGCACGCCCTTGATCCTGCTGAGCAGTTCGCCGCCCTGGTTCTTATCCACCAGGGCGATCAGCCGGTAGCCCACCTCCAGCCCGATCTCGTCCACCGGCACCACGTCGTCCCAGCTGATGTCCTGGGACTCCACCGGCGTCTCTTCGGGTTCGGGCTCCGGCGCGGCGGCCGCCTCGCGCTCTTCCAGCAGGCGCATGTAGCCGAAACCACCGAGCACCCCGGCCAGCGTGAGGAACACCAGGTGCGGCATACCCGGCACCAGGCCCAGCACGCCGATCAGCGACGCCGCCACCAGCAGCGCCCTGGGCGCGCCGAACAGCTGGCCCATGACCTGCTCGCCCATGTCCTGGGAATCCGACACCCGGGTCACGATGACCGCCGTGGCGGTGGACAACAGCAGGGAGGGAATCTGCGCGACCAGGCCGTCGCCGATGGTCAGCAGCACGTAGTTGTTGGCCGCCTGCGAGGCGCTCAGGTCGTGCTGCAGGACACCCACCGCGAAGCCGCCGATGATGTTGATGAACAGGATGAGAATGCCGGCGACGGCGTCGCCGCGCACGAACTTGCTGGCGCCGTCCATGGCGCCGTAGAAATCCGCCTCCCTGGCGACGTCCTCGCGGCGCCGCAGCGCCTCCTTCTGGTCGATCAGGCCGGCGTTGAGATCGGCGTCGATGGCCATCTGCTTGCCGGGCATGGCGTCCAGGGTGAAGCGGGCGGTCACCTCGGAAATCCGCCCGGCGCCTTTGGTGACCACGACAAAGTTGATGATCACCAGGATCGCGAACACCACGATACCCACGGTGTAACTGCCGCCGACGACAAACTCGCCGAAGGCCTCGATCACCTTGCCGGCGGCCGCGGTGCCGTTGTGGCCCTCGAGCAGCACCACCCGGGTGGAGGCGACGTTCAGCGACAGCCGCAGCAGCGTGGCGATCAGCAGCACGCTGGGAAAGGCCGCGAAATCCAGCGGCCGCAGGGCGTAGACCGCGGCGAGCAGTACGATCATGGCCAGCGCAATATTGAAGGTGAACACCAGGTCAAGCAGCAGCGGCGGCAGCGGCAGCATCATCATCATGAGCATGAGCAGCAGCAGGACCGGCGCGCCCAGCCCCGTGAACATGCCCAGGTTGATCGGCCGCGCGGCCGTGGCTTGGTTAATCATTGTCTAAGCCTTCTGTAAAAAGGTCCCGATACTCCTCCGGCACCGACAGGTCCTCCGGCATTGGCGTGTATTCGTTGCGACGACTGTTGCGCAGCTGGTACACGTAGGCCAGCACCTTGGCGACCACCAGGTAGAGGTTCTCCGGGATCTCCTGGCCGATTTCGGTGGAGGCGTACAGGGCCCTGGCCAGCGGCGGAGCCTCGAAGATGGCGACATCGTTCTCGATGGCCACGGTGCGAATCTTCAGCGCGACAAGGTCGCGACCCTTGGCGACGACGACCGGCGCCTTGCCCGGCGCCTCGTCGTACTTGAGCGCGACGGAGAAGTGCTGCGGGTTGGTAATCACGACATCGGCCTCCCGGGTGTCCTCCATCATGCGCCGCTGCGACACCTCGCGCTGCAGTGCGCGGATACGGTTGCGCACCTCCGGGCGACCCTCGGTTTCCTTCAGTTCGTCCTGCACCTCGCGACGCGTCATCTTCAGCTGCCGGTTGTGGTTCCACAGTTCAAAGGGCACGTCGAACATGACGATGGCGATCATGGCGAAGCTGAGGATCAGCAGGCTCCAGGCCAGCATACCGGCGGACTCGGCGAAAGCCTTGTCGGGCACGAGACTGCCCAGCTCGAGGATATCGTCCAGCAGGAACGTGAACAGCACTACGGTGACCGCCGTCAGCACGACGAATTTGAACAGCGCCTTGAGCAGCTCCATCAGTCCCTTGGGGGAGAAGATGCGCTTGAGCCCGGTGAGCGGATTGATTTTCTCCAGCTTGAACGACATGGCCGACGCACTGAACACGAAACCGCCCATGACCATCGGCCCGATCAACGCGCCCACTATCGCCACCGCGAACAGCGGCGTGAGCAATAGTACCGAGGACATCACCATCTCGACGAAGCGCACGGGGACAAGGGCGCTGTCGAACGCCGCCGCGCGGTCCAGGCTCAGGGAGGAGGCCACCAGGGCGGGAAACTCCACCGCCATCCAGCCGCCCATGACCAGCACGCCCGCCGCGACGGAGAGCAGCGACAACATGGTGTTCAGCTCGCGGGAGCGGGCAACCTGGCCTTTCTTGCGCGCCTCCTGCTTGCGGCGCGCGGTAGGCTGTTCTGTGCGTTCCTGCGAACTCTGCTGGTCTTCTGCCACCGTCGCCTCCTATCGCACCAGTAGCAGGGCGTCGTGCATGCCCGACTCGAACATCGCCAGCATCAGCTTGAACACCGACGGCATCGTCAAGAGGATGAAGATAAAGCCGGCAAGTATGGTCACCGGGAACCCCACCGCGAAGATATTCAGTTGCGGGGCGGCGCGCGTGATCACGCCGAAGGCGATATTGATCAGCAACACCGCGGTCAACGCGGGCAGCGCGATCAGCAGGGCGCTGACGAACATCTGGCTGCCGAGCATGACGATATCGAGCGGGAAGGTTTCGCGGAACGCGTACAGGCCCACCGGCAGCAGCTCGAAGCTGCTGGCCAGGGCCTGTATCAACAGCAGGTGGCCGTCCACGGCGAGGAAGATCAGCGTCGCCAGGATCACGTAGAGCTGACTGAGTACCGGCACCTGCACGCCGTTCTGCGGGTCCACCGACATGGCAAAACCCAGGCCCATGGTCATCGCCAGTGATTGCCCGGCGATGACCGCCGCGGCAAAGACAAGCTGCACGATAAAACCCATGGCCGCGCCGATAACCACCTGCTGTGCGCCCAGCAGCGCGCCGGCAATACTGAATACGTCCACCACCTCCCCCGCCGGAAGCTGCGGCACCAGCAGCAGGGTCGCCGCCACGGCCAGCAGGATGCGCGCGCGCACCGGGAACGTCGAGGCACCGAATATGGGAGCCGCCAGGAACAGCGCCGACATGCGCACGAAGGGCCAGAAATACTGCTGGATCAGCGCGGGAAGTTCGGAGGCGAGAAGCATCGGCCGTCAACCCAGCATGGAGGGAATGTTGATGAACAGGTTGACGGTGAAGTCGCGCAGCTGCGCCAGCATCCACGGGCCGGCAATGAGCAGGGCGAACACCAGGGCGATCAGCTTGGGAATGAAACTCAGGGTCATCTCCTGGATCTGCGTCGCCGCCTGGAACACCCCGATCAGCAGGCCCACCGCCAGCGCCGACAGCAACAGCGGCCCGGCCAGCAGCATGGTCAGGTAGAGCGCCTCGCGGCTGATATCCAGGACTGATTCAGGAGTCATGGCCGGCGCTCTCCCTACACCACGAAACTGGTTGCCAGCGTACCGACGATCAGCGACCAGCCGTCGATCAGCACGAACAACATAATCTTGAACGGCAGCGATATCAGCATGGGTGACAGCATCATCATGCCCATGGACATCAACACGCTGGCGACGACGAGGTCGATCACCAGGAAGGGAATGAAGATCAGGAAGCCGATCTGGAAGGCCGTCTTCAGTTCACTGGTCAGGAAGGAAGGCAACAGCACCTTCATCGGGATGTCCGCGTCGCTGGCGAAGCCGTCATAGCCGCCCAGTTCGGAGAACATGATGAGATCCGACTCGCGGGTCTGGCCCAGCATGAACTCGCGGAACGGCGCCTGCACATTGGCCAGCGCGGCATCGAGGTCCATCCGCTCTTCCATGTAGGGCTCCAGCCCATCCGCGTAGGCCTGCTCCAGCACCGGCGCCATGATGAACAGGCTGAGAAACAGCGCCAGGCCCAGCAGTACCTGGTTGGACGGTGTCTGCGCCGTGCCCAGCGCCTGCCGCAGGATCGCCAGCACGACGATGATGCGGGTGAACGACGTCATCGCTAGCAGCATGGCCGGCAGCAGGCTGAGCACGGTCATCAGCAGCAGCACCTGCAGGCTGACCGAGTAGTTGCTGCCGCCGTCGCTGGCGGGCTCGACGGAAATCAGGGGAATCGATGCCTGCGCCTGCGCCAGTAGCGGCGCAAACAGCAGGATGCCGGGGATGGCGAGCCTGAGCAGCTTCACGCCCCGGCCTCCGGGGACACGCTGGACAGCACCGCGTCGAAGTCGCGTCCGCCCTCGAAGACATGCAGGGTGCGCACGCTGCCGGCGGCCACGCCCACCAGGAGCTGGCTCTCCCCCGCTTCCAGCAGGAGGATTTTCTCACGTGCCCCGACCTTTACCGACGCCAGCACCTGGATACCCTGGCGAGCGCTCGCCGTCCCGCCGTGCAGACGCTTGAGCAGGTACAGCAGGCCGAGCAGGCAAGCCAGCACGAACAGCAGCGAGACGAACACCTGCATCAGGTAACGCGCGTTGAACACCCCGGCTTCCTGCACCCCCGGCGCGGACAGGGCGACGGGACAGGCCGCCGCGAGCAGGACCGCCGTGGCCACCCCGCAATACCTCGCCCGCGACGTTGCGCTCATTACTTTAGCTTCTTCAGCCGTTCGGCGGGACTGACGATGTCGATCAGGCGCAGGCCGAACTTGCCGTCCACCACGACCACCTCACCGCGCGCCATCAGTGTGCCGTTGACCAGCAGGTCCAGCGGCTCGTTCACCTCCTTGTCCAGTTCGATGACCGAGCCCTGGTTGAAACTCAGCAGGTGCTTGATCGGCACCCTGCTGCGACCGACCTCCACGGACAGCGTCACCGGCACATCCAGTAGCGCGTCCAGGTTGATCTCGGCCCCGCTGCCCTTGGCCGGCGCGATTTCCGGCGCGGCCTGCGCCTCACTGCCCGGGGCGGGGTCACCCTGCGCCGCGCGGTCCAGGGCCTCGCCCAGTTTTACTTCGCTTTCCTCAGTCATTGTTCCCGTCCCGGTCTGTCCACCGATTTATCCCTCACCCCGAAGCATTTCCTTGATCTTTACCGATTTCTGCCCGTTCAGTGAGCCGTGCTCACCCAGTGAGAACGGCTGCCCCTCTACCGACACGATGACTTCCGTCGGCATCCTCAGCGGCACAATCGAGCCGGCCTTGAAGCCCAGGACTTCCGCGATGCTGACCTGCTCCGGGACAAACGCGCCACTGATCTCCAGTTCCACGCTGCCCAGTTCGCGCATGAAGTGCTGCTGCCAGTCACTGTTCTTTTCCGCCGCCTGCTGCTCGATGCCGGCGCTGCCAAGCCTGGCGCGCAGGGGCTCCATCGAGGCATTGGGCACGGCCCAGGTGACGCTGGAAGACCAGTCGCCGACACGCAACTCGAAGGGGAAGCAAATCACCTTCTCGCCGGGCACCGGCGGCTGCAGGAAGTCAGGATTGCACTCGAAAGAATGCACGCTGGGCGCCAGTTGCAATTTTTCGCGCCATGTCTCCGCCAGCGTGGTCAGAAAACCCTCCAGCAGCGCATCGTTCACCCTGCGCTCGCTGTGGGTCAGGCTGGCGCGAGCCAGCGGCGCGGCGCCCTCGCCCACGCCGCCGCCGAAGTACCTATCCACCACCAGCGACAACAGTTCCCCGGGGAAAATCACGTGGGACATACCGTTGATCGGGGAGATGCGCACCGTGTTCACCGCCGTGGGCGAGGCGATGTCAGCGAACAGCTCGTCGATGGACACCAGCCGCGAGTCACCCGCCTCCACCTGCACGGAAATGCCGTAGAGCTTGCGTACCACCTGTGCGTAGTCCACCGCGAACCGCTCGTTCAGCTTGTCCACCGCGGGCATCTGCGCCAGCGGATTGTCATCGCGCGCGGTAAAATCAAAGGGCTCGCAGCTCTTCGCGAAGGCGGGATCGCCGGGCGACGCGTCGGCATCGGAGAACGTCTCCATCAACGCATCGAGTTCGCCCTCCGACAAGACTTCCTTGGTGGACACCGGCGCCTACTGTATGACGAAGCTGGTGAAGAAAACTTCGTCCAGGGCGTTCTTGCCGCTGAACTGCAGCGCCTCGTTGACAGCCGTCAACACTTCCTGGCGCAGCTTGTCCTTGCCCTCCACGGTGCTGACATCGTCGTACTTCTGGTCGCTGAGCAACAGGATGACCTTGTTGCGCACCGCGGGCATGTTCACCTGGACCTTGTCGATGATCTCCTGGTCGCGGGCCATCACCTGCATCTCGACCTGCAGGTAGCGAATCGTGCCGTTGTGATCGAAGTTGACCAGGAAGGCCGGGTTCAGCGACAGGTAGATCGGGTCGCCCTGCGGCTCCTCCTCGACCACCGCCTCGCCCCCCTCGGCGGCAACCGCCTCATCCTCTGCGCCCTGCAGCAGGAAAAACGCCCCGGCGCCGCCGCCGAGCAACAGCAGTACGACCACCGCGATTATGATTTTTTTCATCCTGTCACTTCCTCCTGGCGTGGCGGCGGGTGCCGCCCGGTTGCGCCTCGCGCCTGCCGCCCGTGGCGGCACGCCCGCGCGAGCCCGCCCTGGCACACTTGCACTGCCTGCGGAGTTTGCAATTCCTGTGCCATGTATTTTTTTACTTTATATACAATGAGTTATGAGGGTATTCGCGAATGGACGTCAGAGATTTGACGCATCGGCGGGAGGTGAGGGAATAGCACTGATGAAAACGGCGGCGCCCGGCAGCGGGCGCCGCGGCGGGACGCTCAGGCGTAGTAGTCCACCAGGGCGTCCGCGCGCACGTTGGCCGCTGACGACAGCGGACCGGACGGGATATCCTCGGCGCCGACGAGCTCGGCGTCAGGTGACGCCACGGCGGCGAACTCGCCCTGCGCCTGGCGTTCCCCGCTGGACTGGTCGGCGACGTCGAAGCGGGCCAGGGACAAGCCGTCCTGCGCCAGCATGTCACGCAATCGCGGCAGCGCCTGTTCGACCAGGTCGCGGGTCTCCGCCCCCTGCACGGTGAACAGTATGCGCGCCTGGTCCCCGTCGGTTGCGATGCGCACGTCCATGCGTCCCAGTTCGGGAGGGTTGAGCTGCAGGCTGGCCTCGGGCATGCCGTTGCGCAGCAGCAGGGAAATACGCCCGGCCACCTCGTTGTTCCAGGCCGGCTCGCCGGGGCGCGCCACGAGCACTCCGGTTACATCGGTCTTCACGCCCGGCTGCACGGTGCTGTCAACGCTCAAGGCCGTGGCCGGACCGGCCAGTGTGGCGAATGGCGGCGCAGCGCTGGCGCTGGTCGCGGGCCGGGCGGCATCTGCCCCAGCAGGCGCCTGTAGCGCTTCCGTGCCGAGACGCAAGGCGGCGCTGTTGTCATCGCCCGCCACTTCCATCCTGCCGCTCATCGCCGCGGCGTCGAGCATGGCAGAGCGGCCCACATCGCCGGCTGCCGCGCGCTGCGCCAGCCGGTCATCGCCCGCCAGTGACGCGGCCGGGTTCGCCGGGCGCCGCACTTCGCCCGCCGTGTCCGCGTCGGCGCCGGGGACTGTTGCCGCGCCTGTCGGGCTGGGCTGCGCCAGGCGTGTGAGATCCGCCTCCCCGGGCGCAAGTTGCTCCGCAGTCGCAGCGGTGGATCCACTGGCGGGGAGGTTCCCGCTGGCGCCCAGCGCGGAGCCGGCAGCGCTGGCCGGGGCGTTCACATTCTCCGTTGCCGCGGGCATGGCCTGCGGCGCGCCGGCCGGCACGGGCCGGGTGGCCGGCGCCACCTCGCCGGCAGGGCCTTCCGCTGTGGCGCCGGTGGCGGCATGCGCGACCGCACCGGGGGTCTGCGGCCCGCCCGGGACGGGCGCGCCGGGATTCGCGGCCATACCGCCGGTGTTGACAGCGGTGGGCGGGACAGGGCCCTCTGCGTCGATTGCTGTTGTCGTTGCCGTTGCCGACTCTGCGGCCGTCGGCGCAGGCCCGGGTGGCGGCTGCGCACCCGCAGCGGCGGGCGGTTGCTCGCCGGCAGTCTCCGCACCGGCCGTTTCCGGCGGCAATTCCGTGCTGCCGGGCGGCAAATCCTTGCCGCCGCCACCCGTCGCCGTAGCGTCGCCGGCGCCGGGCGGCAGGGTCTGCTCCTGGGCATGCAACAGGTCGGAGAAACTACCGCCAGAACCAGTGTCTGCGCCACTTTGCGGCGACACGGGAGCGCGCTCGGCGCCCGGCGTGCCAGGGCTTCCTCCCACCAGAACAGGAATCACTGCTATCGTCCTTCAACAACTTCGCCAGGGAATATGGCAAGTTCTGTGCCAGCTAGCGCTCCTGCCCGCGCACCAGGGAATCATCATCGGCGCGCTTCTGGTCGAGTTTTTCGCGCGCCTTCACCCGCTCCCGCTGCCGCTCCTCCACCAGCTGGTCCAGCGCCTGGTTGCGCTGGCTTTTTGACGCCCATTCGGCGCGGACCTCGCCGAGCGTCGCTTCCGAACCGGCGATTTCCTGGGTCTGCTGGGCGATGGCCTCGTTCAGCCGGGTCAGGAACAGGCGGTAGTCCTGGAACTGGCGCGCATCCATACCCTCGCTGCCGCGCGTGTTCAGGGTGCGCTCGTAGTCCGCCTTGAACTGCATGAGTTGCTCCAGGCGGGCGACTTTATCGCCGTGGGAGGCCTGGCTCTGGCTGAGTTGCTGCGCCGACTTTTGCGCCTCGAGCCTGGCCACGGCGGCCACCTTGCCCATCTTGTCGTCCTTCATTGCCCGGCACCTTCCAGTTCAGGGCTCGCTACCTGGAACAGCGCCGCGGTGCTCGCCGCCATATCAACCTTCTCATTGCCCGCCTGGGCGATAAAGCCGCGAATACGCGGCGCCGCGGCGATGGCGCGATCGATACTCTCGTCGGAGCCCGCCTGGTAGGCGCCGATATTGATCAGGTCGCGATTCTGCTGGTAGGTCGCGTACAGGGCCTTCACCAGCCTGGCGCTGGCTAACTGCTCCTCGCCGGCGATGCTCGGCATCAGGCGGCTCACCGAGCTGTCGATGTCTATCGCCGGGAACAGGCCGGAGTCCGCCACCTCCCTGGACAGCACGATGTGCCCATCGAGGATCGCGCGCGACGCGTCGGACACCGGGTCGTCGAAATCCCCGCCCTCCACCAGCACCGTGTAGACCGCCGTGATGGAACCGTTGACCCCGTTTCCCGCGCGCTCCACCAGCGCCGGCAATTCGGAAAACACCGAGGGCGGGTAGCCCTTGGACACCGGGGGCTCACCGACCGCCAGGCCGATCTCGCGCTGCGCCTGGGCGACCCGGGTGAGCGAGTCCATCAACAGCAGTACGTTCTTGCCACGGGCGGCGAAGAACTCCGCGATCGCGGTGGCGCGCCAGGCGCCGTGAATGCGCATCAGCGGCGAGTCATCCGCCGGGGTCGCGACGACAATGGCGCGGGCGAGTCCGGCGGGACCGAGAATGTCGTCGACGAACTCACGCACCTCCCTGCCGCGCTCGCCCACCAGCGCGACGACGATGACATCGGCCTCGGTATGACGCGTCATCATGCCCAGCAGCGTACTCTTGCCGACGCCGCTGCCCGCGAACAGGCCGACGCGCTGCCCCTTGCCCAGCGTGAGCAGCGCGTTGATCGCGCGCACTCCCACGTCCAGCGGCTCGGTGATGGGGCTGCGGTGCAGCGGGTTGATGGATTCGCCCTTGAGCGGCACGTGGTGCAGGCAACCGATGTGGCCGCGGCCATCGATCGGGTTGCCGGCGCCGTCCACCACCCGGCCCAGCAACTGCTCGTCAACCGAGACAACACCGCCGGTCTGCAGCGGCACGACGCGTGCGCCTAGCTTGACGCCGCGCAGGTTGCCCTCGGGCATGAGGAACAGGCTGCCATCGGAAAAGCCCACCACCTCCGCCTCGATGGTATCGCCCTCGTCGGTGATGATCTTGCAGCGGCTGCCGATGGGCGCCTGGCAACCCACCGCCTCCAGCTTGATGCCGATCATGCGCACCAGCGAACCCTCTTCCTGCAGGACCAGCGGCTGTATGCTCGCGGAGAGCCGCGACAGTCGCTGGGCCAGGCGGCCGGGGCGCTCGCCCGCGAGCTGCTCGAGGGCATTCACCGTCAGCTTTCCGCACCCTGCTCGCAGATCTCGACGAGACCGGCGAAAACGCTCTCGATACGTTTTTCCACCGAGGCGTCGACAAAGGATGTGGGTGTTTTCACCTGGCAGCCGCCCGCCTGCAGGTTGGCGTCCTCGACGATTTTCCAGTCCTTGCCCTCCAGCGATTCAGGGGCGAAGTCCTGCAGCAGTTTGGCGTCCGCGGGATTGAGGAAAATGATGGTCTCGCCGTCCAGCTTGTACAGGGTCGCCAGCGCCTCTTCCACCAGCCCCTCGATGATCTGGGTGTCCACGCTCAGCTCACGCCGCACGATCTGCCGGGCCAGCAGCATGGCCATCTGCGCCAGCTCGCGGGTCACTATCTCGTCCAGTTCGCGGTAGGGTTGCGCCATCTGGTCCGCCACCGACAGCAGGCTCGCGATGATTTGCTGGGCCTCGAGCTTGCCCGCGGCGAAACCCTCCTTGTGGCCCGACTGGAACCCCATCGCCTGGGCCAGCGCCTCGCGCTCGCCGGCACTGGACTGGTCGCCGGATTCTGCCGCTGTCTGCTCGAAGGGCGGGGCGTTCCAAAGTTCGACGGAGCTGCCCGGGTCAGACAAAATCGTCCCCTCCCTTGCCGAGGAATATCTCGCCCGCCTCCGCCAGGCCGGCGGCGATAACGAGAATCTCTTTCTGCTGCGCCTCGACCTCGGACAGCTTCACCGGACCCTTGGCCTCGAGATCCTCTTTCAGCATGTCCGCGGCGCGGGACGACATGTTGTTGAAGAACTTGTTCTTGAGGTCGTCGTCGACCCCTTTCAGCGCGACCACCAGGTTGTCCACCGCTATCTCGCGGATCAGGCGCTGCATGCCGCGATCGTCCAGGGCCATGAGATTGTCGAAGACAAACATTTGCTCCTGGACTTTCTCCCCCAGCTCACTGTCGATCTGTTTCAGCGCATCGATCAGCTGGGTCTCCTCGGCGCTGTCCAGGTTGTTGAGAATCTCCGCGGCGCTCTTCATGCCGTTCACCGACGCCGGCGGCATATCGCGCTGGTTGACCATCTGCTTTTCCAGTACCAGGTCCAGTTCCTGCAGGGCCACCGGGTCGACCATTTCCAGCCTGGCGATGCGCAACACGACGTCGGTGCGGATGTCCTCCGGCAACAGGCCCAGCACACTGGCGGCATGATCGGGTTCCAGCGACGCCAGCACCAGGGCGATAATCTGCGGGTGTTCGCCGCGAATAATGCCGGCCACACTGCGCGCGTCCATCCAGCGCAGCGCATCGACGCCCTTGGACGTCTCGTCCTGCATCACCTTGCTCAACACGCTGCGCGCCTTGTTCTCGCCCAGCGCCTCGACCATGACGCGGCGCGTGAAGTCGCCGGCGCCAATGCCAAAGGGGCTGATGGAGCTGACCTTGTCGACGAACTCGTGCACGACCGTGGCGATCTGTTCGTTGGTGACATCGCCGAGACTGGCCATGGCCTCGCCGACCATCTGCACTTCCTTCGGCTCCATGTGCTTCATGATGGCCGCGGCGCCGCTTTCACCCAGCCCGAGCAGGAAAATCGCGGCCCGCTGTGTGCCCGAGAGGGCGGAAACTGCTTCAGCCATCGTTCGCCACCCACCCTTTCACCACACTGGCGACGCGTTCCGGCTCGCCCTCCACCATGGACCTGGCCAGGCTGAGCTGCTGCTGGTAGGCCGGCTGCCCGGGGAACCCCGGGTTGCCCTGGTGGCCGAGGGTCACCATGTCCTCGCCCAGGGCCGCGCCATCCGGCAGTGCGGCGGCGCCGGGCGCACCCGCGGCCCCGGCCGGTGCGCCCAGTGCCTGCTGGTTGAGGACCGGCGCGGCAGACGCCTGCATCAACGGCCTGACCACGAAGTAGATCAGCAGGAACATGCCCAGCCCGGCGATGGAGATCTTGCCCGCACGCCAGATCCACTCCTGCTCCAGCAGCGAGGACTCGGGGAACTCCGCCAGTTCAGAGGGCTGCACGAAGGACGCATTGACCACGTTGACACGGTCGCCGCGGGTCTCGTCGAATCCCACCGCCTCGCGTACCAGCGCCCTGATCTCGTCCATCTCCCCGTCACTCAGGGGGAGGCGCTCCACCTCCCCTTCCGCGTTCAGCTTCTCGCGGTAATCGACTACCACGGCGACGGTGAGCTTGCGCAGGTTGCCGGGCGTTTCACGAATGTGGCTGATCGTCTTGTCCAGTTCGTAGTTGCGTATCTCATGCTTGCTGGAACGCGATGGGGCCGGCTGGCCTCCCTCGGCACCGCCCAGGTCCGACTCCGCCGACAGCTGCGCCTCCTCGGGCGGCTGGTTGGAGAGCGTGCCGGGTATCCCCCCGGCGAGCTTGTCCGACGACATCTCCTCCATGAGTTCTTCGCTGCGCACGCTGCGCTCCGGTTCGTAACGCTCGCTGGTACGCTCGACCACGGTGAAATCCAGGTCCGCCGAGACCTGGGCCTGCACGGCGCCCACGCCCAGTATCGGCGTGAGAATCTCGACTATCCGCTCCACGTAGCGCTGTTCGAGCTGCTGCGTGTAGCGGAAGTTCTCCTTGGTGGAGGCGAAGTCATCCTCGCCGGACTGGCCGGAGAGCAGCTTGCCGTTGTTGTCGACGACCGACACCTGCTCCGCCTCCAGCCCGGGCACACTGAACGCCACCAGGTGCACGATGCCAGCTAGCTGGCGGTCCGACAGCGAGCTGCCGGCGTACAGGCTCACCAGCACCGACGCCGCGGGTTTGTTCTTCTTGCGAATAAACGCCGACTGCTTGGGCAGGGCCAGGTGCACACGGGCCGAGCGCACATTGTCCAGTGACGCTATCGAGCTGGACAGTTCCTGCTCCAGCGCGCGATCGTAGCGGGCTTTTTCCATGAAACTGCTCACACCCAGGGGCTGTTCCTGGTTGAGCACCTCGAAGCCGGCGCTGCCCGTCCGTGGCAAGCCCTCACTGGCCAGCTTCAGCCGCGTCTCGCGCACCACGTCCGCCGGCACGCCGACCAGGCCGGTGCGCTTGTCCACCTCGTAGGGCACGTTACCGAGCTCCAGGGCCTCGACGATCTCGGCGGCGGCCGACGGCGACAGCTCGCCGTACAGCGGTGTGTAGTCGGGCGTCAGCGCCCAGTCGACAACGCTGATGCCGAGCGCGATACTCGCCGCCAGCCCCAGCAGCAGGCGCACCTGCCTGGCGACAGGCTGGCTGCTGAGGCTGCGAAATCTATCGACGAGTGTCGGGTTTTCTTCTGCCATCTGATCCCGTTAACCCTTTATCCCTGGTTTGTTGCGCGGCGCCCTCGCGAGCGCCAGTACCTGTACAGTTGCTACATTTTCCCCGGCCGGGGTCCCTTACCCTAGACCTGCATGTTCATGACTTCCTGGTAGGCGCTGAGCAGCTTGTTCCTTACCTGGGTAATAGCCTGGAAGGAAAGACTGGCCTTCTGCATGGCCACCATCAGCTCCGGCAGTTCCACGCCCTCCTGACCAGACTCGAACGCCGCGGCCAGTTCCTTCGCCCGGGTTTGCGCATCGTTCACCTCCGCCAGCGACTCCTGCATGAACTGGCCAAAGTCCACACCCGGCGTTCCCTGCGCGTCCGCGTTCGGCTGTTCGACACCGGCGGCGGCCGCCATCGCGCGCATCTGCGCCAGTACCGTATTGATTTCCACTTGACTCATCGACCTGCTTCCTCCATCCCCTGGCGCTCGCGCAACCTACCCGGCCGCGGGCACCGATACACCCTGTTCTTTCAGCTTCGCCAGCTTGTAGCGCAGCGTCCTGGGGCTGATACCCAGGATCTCGGCGGCGTCCTTGCGCCGGCCGCCCACCGACTGCAAGGCGTTGACGATAAGCTGGCGTTCGCGATCCTTGAGCCCGCCGTTGAGCAGGCTGTCACCACCGTGTTCCTCCGCGGCCACCTGCGGCGGCGCTTGCGGCTCGACGCGCATGGCGTCCTCGAAGAAAATATTCTGCTCCGTGACCAGGTTGCCCTGGGTCAGGATGGCGGCGCGCTGCATGCAGTTTTCCAGCTCGCGCACGTTGCCGTGCCAATCGTGCGCCAGCAGTTTCAGCTCCGCTTCGCGCGCCAGTTGCAGGCAGCGGTCCTCCGCGTGGCGCTGCAGCAGGTGGGTCGCCAGCGGCAGGATATCCTGACGTCTTTCACGCAGCGGCGGCACGTGCACCGGGAATACGTTGAGGCGGTAGTACAGGTCCTCGCGGAAGCGACCGCGCGCCACTTCCTCGCGCAGGTCGCGGTTGGTGGTCGCCAGCACCCTGACGTCCAGCGGGATGAGGGTGCTGCCACCCAGGCGCTCCACCTCTTTTTCCTGCAGCACGCGCAACAGCTTCGCCTGCAGCCCCAGGTCCATCTCCGAAATCTCGTCCAGCAGCAGTGTGCCGCCGTTGGCGTGCTCGAACTTGCCCGCGCGCGTCTGGTGGGCGCCGGTGTAGGCCCCTTTCTCGTAGCCGAACAGCATGGACTCGAGCATGGATTCAGGGATCGCCGCGCAATTGATCGCTACAAAGGGCTGCTCCGCACGGTCCGACTGCCGGTGCACGAAACGCGCGACGACCTCCTTGCCACAGCCTGACTCACCGGAAATCATCACCGTGGCGCCACTGCCGGCGACGCGGCGCAGCAACTCGCGCACACTGACCATCGCCGGGTCCTCGGCGATCATGCAGTCCGCGTCGCTGTCGGTCACACTGGCCAGACGGGACACCGTCTCCAGCAGCACTTCCGCCTCGAAGGGTTTCAGCAGGTAATCCGTGGCGCCCTCGCGAATCGCCTCCACCGCTTTTTCCACACTGCCGTACGCCGTGACCAGCACGAAGGGCAGGTTGGGCCACTGCGCCTTGACCCGGCGCAGCAGGGCGTGGCCGTCCATGACATCCATCTGTACGTCGGAGATCACCAGGTCCACCGCCTGCCGCTCCAGCACTTCCAGTGCCCGCGCGCCGTTGCTGGCGCCAACAGTTCGGTAGCCGCCGTACTCGATCGTGTCGCACAGGGCTTCACGCAGTGCGTCGTCGTCCTCGACAACCAGCACGAGTGCTGCTCTACTCATTGATTGCTCTCCCCGTTGCATACGCCTCTTGCGTCGTCGCCAGTTCCTGCTCGATGGGCAGGGTCAGCAGGAATTCCGCGCCGCCCTGCGGGCGGTTGCGCACGCTGATCTCGCCGCCGTGGCTGCGCACCGTCATCGCCACAACAGCGAGGCCCAGCCCGGTACCCTGGGCCCTGGTGGTAAAGAACGGATCGAAAATCCGCTCGCGGATATCCTCGCTGATGCCGGGCCCGTCATCACGCAGCCGGATCTGCAGGCGCTGCTGGTCCAGCGCGCCGACCCACATGTCCAGCGCGACCCCGCCGTCGCCGGCCTCCAGCGCATTCATGGCGAGATTGCCCAGCGCCCCCACCAGTTCGTCGCGATCACCCAGCACCACCAGCGTGTTGTCCACGTACGGCACCTCCAGCGTCGAGGCGCTGGCCGCCAGGTGTGGCTGCATGGAGGACTTGAAGTCGGCGAGCACGTCGGCGATATAGAGCGGCTCGCGCTGCGGCGAGCCGCCGCGCACGAAGCTGAGCATGCTGTCCAGCAGGTTGCCCATATACTCCAGGCGCTGGCCCACCTTGGCGGCCACCTGGCCGCGCTGCTGCGGCTCCAGGTCGGGCCGGCTCAACTGGCTCAGGTACAGGGTCGCCGCGCTGAGCGGGGTGCGAATCTGGTGCGCCAGGCGCGCCGCCATCTCGCCCAGGGCGGTCAGGCGCTTTTCCCGGCTGAGCTGTTCCTGCAGCTCGTGGATAGCGGTGACGTCGGTAATCAACATGACGCGGTCGCCGAGACTGTCCAGCGTGCGGCTGACCATCGAAAAGCGGCGCCCGTTGCTCAACACCACTTCACCCGGCGGCAGGTGGCGCTCGCCGGTACTGCGCAACAATACCGTCTCCCAGGTCTCGCCGACCAGCGGGCCGCCGAGCATCTGTTGCGCCTCGGGGTTGGCGTCGCGCACGCGCTGCTCGCGATCGACGATGACCACACCGCCGGGCAGCGCCGCCACGAGATTGGACAGGCGGTGGGCCAACCGCTCCTTCTCCGCCAGCTCCACCAGCCTGGCCGACCTGGCGCTGGTCAGTTCGGCGGTGAGTTGCGCCACCTTCTCTTCGAGCAGTCGATACGTCGTCTCCAGCTCGATGGAGACGCGACCGAAGACTTCAAACGCTTCTTCCAGCTCGCTGGGGGAGAGAGACTCTGTCTGGCTCATAGGGCGTTTCTCTCGTGGCTATCCGGTATCCTGCAACAACCGGAGCTAACGCAAGAACCGTGCCTGTATTATTTTTTTTATTTAAAACAGCGAGTTGCGAGAGACCCTCGCAGGCGAGCGTCAAGAACCCGTCAGTTCCCCGGGACGCTGGATGGCGAACTTGCGCATTTTTTCCACCAGCGTCGTGCGCTGCAGGTTGAGCAGTTTGGCGGCCCGCGCGACCACCCAGTCGCTGCGGTCCAGCGCCTCGGTCATGAGACGGCGCTCGATCTCCGCCAGGTGCGGTTTCAGGTCGATGCCTTCCGGCGGCAGCTCCATCGACGAGGCCGCCGCGCGCAGCTGCTCCTGCCACTGCGCCGTCTCGTTGACCTGCTCCTCGAACAGTTCCTGGTTCGGGCGGAATTTCTCCGGCAGTTCGGACCATTTCACCAGCCTGTCCGGGTAGAGGATGGCCATGCGCTCGAGCAGGTTGAACAGCTCCCGCACGTTACCGGGCCAGTGATAGCGCACCAGCGCAGCCACCGCGCAGTCACTCAGGCGCAGCGAACGGCCCTGTTCGCGCTCCAGGCGCCCGATAAAACTGTCGATGAGCAGCGGTATGTCGGCGACCCGGTCGCGCAGCGGGGAAATCTCGATGGGGAACACGTTGAGACGGAAGAACAGGTCCATCCTGAAACTGCCCTCCGCCACCATCTGCTCCAGGTTGCGGTGCGTCGCCGCGATGACGCGGACATCCGTGGATATTGGCTTGTGACTGCCGACCCGCTCGAAGGTGCGCTCCTGCAGCACGCGCAGCAGCTTGACCTGCATGTCCAGCGGCATGTCGCCAATCTCGTCGAGAAACAGGGTGCCGCCCTGGGCGATCTCGAAACGCCCCTTGCGCGCACTGAGCGCGCCGGTAAACGCGCCTTTTTCATGACCGAACAGCTCGGACTCGAGCAGCTCGGCCGGTATCGCCCCGCAGTTGAGGGGCACGAAGGGCTGCTCGCGGCGCGCGGAGAGCTCGTGCACGCAGCGCGCCACCACCTCCTTGCCGGTGCCCGATTCGCCGTTGACCAGCACCGTCGCCTCGGTCGCGGCGACCTGTCGCGCCAGGTGCCTGACCGACTCGATATCGCGGCTACCGCCGATCAGGTTCTTGTACAGCGCCGCCGACAGGTCGTCGTCGGCGCGCGCCCGGTACTCGTGGACCAGCTGCGCCTGGCGCAGTATGCCGAGCAACTCCTTGTAGTCGGCCTGCCGCGACACCATGCGGCGCACCAGCGGTTGCAGGCCGGCGGGCGGCCCGGCCGTGTCGCCGGCGGATTGCAGCAGGAAACACGGGCTGCCGCCGGTGTCTTCCTTGGCGCGCCGCAACGCCGGCGCCAGCCACTGCTGCCCGGTCTCGACGCCGATGAAGATGGCCAGTACACCGGGCTGTGCGGTGACTTCGCGGAAAAAGGTCTGCTCGTCCACGGCCGTGGCCGTGGCAAAGCCGAGAAAGCGCGTGTAGGCGGCGAATTCTTCCGCCCGCTCGCGGCAGGAATCGACGACGATGACGGCCGGATCATGGTTCAGCACGGCAGGTCTCCGGCGGCCGCTCGGGGGAGGTTGAGGCGGTATTTCTGCGGGACGGATGACGTGTCGCGGACTGGTAAGAGCGCAACGTTGGCAACACCGGTAAATGTGTTACTCGTCATCGTTTTTATCAGTGCCCCCCTATTAGCACTGGCTCTCGAAGGTAAAAAAAACGAGGGAAACGGCCCTTCGAAATACCGCGTTGTTCTAAAACGACACCTGATTATGCGGATATGCCCGCGAATTCAGGTGCCTTCCCCTATGTTTGTATCGTTAGTGTGATCGAATCATGTGTCAAAAGTTTGTCATTTTCAAGCCCTTAGCCGAAAAAGTTCATCAAGCACAACGCGAAAGCGCCGTAAATTCAATTTTTTGGCGGTCGTGCCGCCCGCGGGGAGGGATACCATGCGGCCTTTGCGGCGAACGCGCTGGCCAGGGACGGGAGGGCTCAGTCCTCGCCGGCCTGCAGGCGCCGGAAGGCGACCTCGCGCCGGTGATGGCGGAAGATCAGTTTTTCCAGCCAGCTGGCGACCGAGGGAGACAGTCCCACGTAGCGAACCCGGCAGCGACCGCCCTCCCGGTCCGCCTCGGTGGTGGTGACCTCTCCGTAGAAACACAGCGGCTTGGGCGTGCCGTGCTGGATATACGCCTGCACGAACAGCAGTTCGCCGGCGCCGGGGGGATTGCTCTCCTGCCACACGAGGTCCGTGGCGGAGATGGTGACCCGACACTTGTCCGGGATATCGAGCTGCTTGTAGACCAGTTGGCTGACCAGGTCCAGCACCAGGTTGATCTTGCGGTCCAGGCGCTCGATTTCCGCGGAAATGACGCCCTCCTCCTCGCCGAGCTCGCCGGACACCGTGCCCAGCGCCGCCACCGCGCGCAGGAAGAACTCGTTGGACTGGTTGACCATGGACAGGTGGTCGTCGTCCAGGCTGTGCTCCACCGGGCGCCATTCGATCGAGCAGTTATCACTGAAGCTCAGCCCCGAGGCGCTGACCGCCTCCCGCTCGCTGTCCTGTGATCGTGAATCAGGCATCGCCCTTCCTGGTCCGCCGTGGCGCTAGTGTGGCAACTGTATCAGCGCGGCAGCAAGAGCGCGACAACGGCTGCGCCGGCGCCGCGCGAGAGTGCGCTTATGAGACATCCTGCAGGCTGGCGTCCACGGACTGGTAGCTGCTGACCGCCTGTCGCTGGCGCGAGAACTCCAGTGATTTTTCCATGACCGAGGAGCGCGCCTCCTTCAGCCGCGACATCAGTTCCTCATTCAGGTGCAGCAGCGTCGCCAGGGCCTCGGCCACCAGCTCCGAGTCGCCCAGGGGGATGGGTTCGGAGAAGCACTGCACCAGGTCGTCGCGGCGCTCGCGCTCGATCGCGGTCACCTGCTCCCACTCGTCCTTGTCCGCGTGAGCCAGCATCTGCCGCGTCATTTCCAGCACGCGGGCCAGGCGGCGACACTGGTGCACCTGCTCCGGCAACGCGCGCGCCTGCACCTGGGTTTCCGCGCTGGACAACATCACGACGCCTGCCTTGCGTCCGCGGGAATGCCTTCCCAGCCCGCCTTGATCTCGCCCAGCAATGCGCCGATTTCCTCCAGCCGCCCGCTGTCCCCGTCCAGGTTGGCCTGCAACAGGCCCCGCTCCATGTAGTCGTAGAGCGCCCCCAGGTTGTCGGCGACCTCACCGCCGCGTTCGCGGTCCAGGCTGGCGCGCAGGCTGTCGATAATGGCGATCGCGCCGCTGATCAACTCGCCCCGGCGCGCCGTCTCGCCGCGCAGCATGGCCCCCCTGGCGGATGCCACCCGATCCGCCGCCCCGGTGATCAGCATGGCGATCAACTGATGCGGATCGGCATCGGTAAGTCCGCTGTTCACGCCAACCGCCTGATACTGCTGCAATGCCGACTGTTTCATACCCTGCCCCTTATTGGTCCGTTTTAGCCGTTATTACCTGATGATGCCGCACCCGGCAACGACGCCAGCTGCTGTGTCAGAAATGAGCTGGTTGTCTGCAACTGCGAGAGCAGCGTGTCCAGCGCCGTGAACTGGGCGCGGTAGCGGGCTTCCAGCGCCTCCATGCTGCGCTCCAGCCTGTCGCGGTCGTCGTCCAGGCTCTCCGCGCGGTCCTGCAGGCTGTCGGTGCGCGCGTCCAGGATGCCGTCCGCATCGAGAAAACCGCTGATCAGGGAATTGAGCTGGTAGGCGATACCGCGGGAGAAATCGACCTGCCCCCTGGCTCCCACCGCATCGCCGGTCACCCTGATCTGCAGTCCCTGGGCATCGCTGCCGGCCACGCCGGTCAGCAACTGGCCGAGGCCGAGCGCGGTGGCGCCGCCGATCGTCCCGGCGACATTGACGCCGGCGACGCCGTTGGCCACCGCCAGGCCCAGGTCGGCCTCGGTCGTGGTATCCACGGCGATGACGTTGACGCCGGACTCCGCCCCGTAGCGCTCCGAGCGTATTTCCAGGTTGCCGCCGACGAAGCTCACATCCACCCGGACGCCCGCCTCTCGCAGCGCGGAGTCGCCATTGATGCGCGACTGCACCTCGGCGGCCAGCGCCTCGCCGGAGGCGTACAGGCCGTTGGTCAGCGTGATGTTGCCGCTGGTGATGCCGTCGACCTGCACGCTGAACTCGTTGTTGTCGTCCGTCACCTCGACACTGCCCAGGCTGAACTGCACGGCGGCGCCGATGTACTCGCCGCGTGTGGCCGCCTGGGTGATATCCACCGCGTAGCTGCCGACGACGGTGTCTTCGGTCGACGCGACATAGTCGACGCTCGCATCCGTGGGCAGGCCCACGGCCGCGAACAGCCCTACCACGTCGTCGAAATTCTGCGCCAGCACGCTGTCCAGGCGCGCGCTGTCGATGGCCAGCGTGCCGTCGGTCTCGGTGGTGATCCCCAGTTCACTGAGATTACTGAAGGGACCGTTGAAGCCCTCGACGGCGTCGCTCAGCACCTGGCGCAGCTGCCCGGTGATGGAGCGCACGGAAAAGTCGCCCTGCAGCGCCCCGGCGCTGCCGCTCTCCGCATCGTAGGCGGTCAGCCCGTTGGCGGTGCGCACGAAGTTGTTGAAGCCGTCGACGAAGTCGGTCACCAGTTCTTTCAGCGCCTCGGTGTCTTCGCTGACACTGACGGTCACCGGCGCCGCCCCGCTGACGTCCTTGAGCGTCAGGTCGATGCCCTCGATGACATCGGTCGCCACATTGCCCGCGGTGCTGATAGCGAGGCCGTTGACGGTAAAATTCGCATCCTGCGCGGCCACGGTCTGGCTCAGGTTGGTGGCCGTGCTGTTGAACGCCAGCGCCGACAAACCGCTGGCGTCGGCGTTGTCACCATCGCCACTGTCCGCCACCGCGATTTCGATACTGTTCGCCGCGCCGGTCTGCGCGGAACTCAACAGCAGGCGAAAGCCGCTGCCGTCGTTGACGATCGCCGCGGTGACGCCGGCATCGGCGGCGTTGATCGCATCGCGCACACCCTCGAGGGTGTTGTTGCTGCTGTCGATGGTGATCGTCGCGACATCGCGCTCGGGGTTCAGCGTGAACGCGTTGTAAGACTCGGGACCGGGATCCGGCGGCGTGTAATCGGTCGTGCCAAAGCGCAGGGTCAGTGTGCCCGTGCCGACGACCTCGTCCGTGGAGGCGTAGCTGCCACTGGCCAGGGAGTGGGCCTTGGCCAGCTGGTTGACCGTAATATCGTAACTGCCATTGACGGCCGTGCCGTCGGATGTGGCCGCAATGACGTCGCTGTCGCTGGAGACGCCGACCCGGCGGCCGAAGTTGTCCAGTACGTTGAGGTCAGCGAGGCTGGACTGGAAAGCGGCGAGGGCGTTCTTGAACGTACCGAAGGCGGACAGTTCCGCGGTGATCTGGGCGTCCTGCCGCAGGATCCGGTTCTCCACCGGACTGCGTTCGGCGGCGACCAACTGCGTCACCAGGCTCTCGATGTCGAGGCCCGACCCGACCCCTGCTGCTGTTATCATGCGTAAACCCGCCCTGTGTCGCTGTGCTCGCCTTGCGCGGCCCGGCCTTGCGCGGCCCGGCCTGGCGCGGCCCGGCCCGGCCAGGTTGCCGTGCATTGTTCGGCGCCGTATCCCCAGGTCCTATGCAAAGTCAGTGCCAGGCTGGCCCGGGCGACTATCGCGCCTAACCCTGCTCGTCCAGCAACAGGCCGCTGACGGCGTCGGGCATGTTTTCCGCGATAAAGCGCGCACTCGCGACCACCTCCTCGGCCGGGAACTGGCGAATCACCTCGCCGCTATCACCGTCGAGGACCGTGACAATGTCCACCCCGCTCTGCTCATCGACCTTGAACTGCAGGCTTCGCGCCTGGCTCTGCATCAGCTCCTCGATCATCGCGAGGGCCTGCTGGGTCATCTCGGGCGACAGCGCCTGGGTCCCATCACGGGGCGCCTGCTGCGCGTCGGGCGGTGAAGTATTGCCGCCGGCCGACACAACTTGCCGCTCACCCTGTGCCGGGGAGGTGCCGTTTTCAGTCGGACCGGGCCTCGTGGGCACCTGGCCGACTGCTGAAATCTGTGTAATTGCCATTTACCAACCTCCTTCGAGCGTACAACGTCCCTGACACCCGGGTCAGGAAACGCTCGCCTGGAGAGGCCAGGGGGCGGAAGCCGCCCCCTGGTCACACACTTCGATCAACTTGACCACGCAGTGCTTACTGGAGCAGGGCCAGTACGTTCTGCGGTGCGGCATTGGCCTGCGCGAGCATGGCCGTACCGGCCTGCTGCAGGATCTGCGCGCGGGTCAGGTTCGCCGTTTCGGCCGCGAAGTCCGCGTCCATGATGCGCGAACGGGAAGCCGACAGGTTTTCCGCGGTGGTCTGCACACTGGCTACCACGGACTCGAAGCGGCTCTGTACGGCACCCAGCGTTGCGCGGGCCGAGTTGATGCTGGTCAGCGAGCTGTCGACCAGGTCGATGGCCAGCTGGGCGTTGGTGAAAGAGCTCACGCTGAGGGTATCGATACCCGTCTGCGTGGATGCCGTGGCGTTGTTCGCCGCGGTGAAACCCGTCACCGTCGCATCCAGGTCGGCGCCCGTGAAGGTGATGTTGCCGCCGCTGGCGAGGATGATCTCACCGGTGGTGGTGTTGAAGGTCGCGCCGACACCGCTGGTCGCGGAGACGTTGTTGATCGCGTTGACCAACTGGCCGGCACGCTCCAGGGCGCTGCCCGCGGAAGCCACGGCGCCGATATCAACACCGTTGATGATCATGTCGCCCGCGGCGATTGCGGTGGCGAAACCGGTCAGGCCCGTGGCCGCATCCGAGGTGCTGGCCTGGGTGACAGAACCCAGCGCGGCGGTATTGGCGTCGGTAGTCGAGGAAATCGTGATGGTGTCGCCGGCATTGGCGCCGACCTGGAACACGGCGCCGGAGAAGCTGCCGTCCAGCAGTTTCACGCCGTTGAACTCGGTCTGGTTGGCCACGCGGTCGATCTCGTTCAGCAGCTCCGCAACCTCGGTCTGCAGCGCGTCGCGGTCACTCTGGGAGTTGGTCGCGTTGGAGGACTGGATAGCCAGCTCACGGATACGCTGCAGGTTGTTGGTCACTTCCGCCAGGGCGCCTTCCGCCGTCTGGGCGAGCGAAATGCCGTCGTTGGCATTACGCGCCGCCTGGTTCAGGCCACGGATTTGCGCGGTGAAACGTTCGGAGATCGCAAGACCTGCCGCGTCGTCCTTGGCGCTGTTGATGCGCAGACCCGTCGAGAGACGCTGCAAAGACGTGGCCAGTGCACCCTGTGAGCTGTTCAGGTTCCGCTGCGCGTTCAGCGAAGCGATATTGGTATTGATTGTCTGTGCCATGGAGATATCCCCTTTTTTCACCCCGGTGCCGATGTTGCCTGGAACCGTCTCGGTTAGTTATTGCCGTTAGAATCACATATCGACCGTGATTCGCACTGTCGACACCTGATTTGTCGACCCCTGGCGGGAAAACTTTAGAGTGAAAAGGGGAATCCGCAGGTTTTTCCGTCGCGGCGGCCCGGATTGTGAAAATTTCAGGCTTGCGGGTGGCGCGCCTCAGGCGCCACGGCGCCCGGCACGCCGGAAAGCGGCGCTCAGAGGTAGTTGAACAGCGACATCTCGTACATTCTGGCGTAGGCCTGCTGGGCCGCCTGCAGCGCCGTCAGCTCGAGGTTGAAGCGGCTGATGGCCTCGGCGTAATCCAGGTCCTGTATGCCGGACAGGGTCTCCTGCAGCTGCAGGTTGAACTGGTCGTTGATATCCAGCTGGTTTTCCACCTGGGCCAGGCGCACACCCACGTCGGCACGCACCTCGAGGGTCTTGCCGAGCGCCTGGTCGATGCCGTTCAGCGCCTGTCCCAGGGCGTTGTTCAGCGCGGCGATCTCCGCCGGCGCCGTACCGGCGCCGTTGAGGTCATCGACGATGCCCTGCAGCAGGGAGAACATGTCCTGTTTCACCGCCGGCGCCACGTCGAAGCTGTCGCCGTCCGCGGGCTGGCCACTGAAGGCGACGCTCACGCCGGCGAACTCGATGCTGTCGCCGTCGCTGTAGGTGCCGCTGGCGACCACGCCCGCACCGGAGTCCAGCACCTGGTAAGTCACCGGGTCCGCGGGCGTCGCCTGGCTGAATGCAATACTGTACTGGTCGGCCGCGAAGCCCGAAACGACGCTGCTCTGGCCCGCGACCGCCGTGCCGGCGTTGGCCGCGGCGGCGGCGATGGAAAACGTCCCGTTACCCGTGGGCACCGAGCGGAACACCGCCGTGCCGGAATCGCGCACCGCGACCTGGGTGGCGTTACCCACCTGCAGGTAGCGCTGGCCGTCGTCGCCGGCATAGCCGACACCGCCGCCCTGGCGGGTAAACGGCTGTGTCTGGGCCTGGTAGCCGGCGAAAATGTACTCGCCGGTGGCGTCGCTGGTGTTGGCCAGCGCCAGCAGTTCGTCGATGCGCGCCTCGACCTCGGTGGCAATACCGGCGCGGGTTTCGGGGCCCTGGCTGGCGTTGTTCGCCTGCACCACCAGTTCGCGCACGCGCTGCAGGATATTGCCCACATCGGCCAGGACCGTGTCCTCCAGGGCGAGCTGGCCCTCGGCGAGATTGGCGTTGCGCTGGTACTGGTCCACGCGCTCGAGGTCCTGGGTGATATCCAGGACCTGGGCGGCGGCCACCGGGTCGTCCGCCGGCGTGAGAATCCGGCGGCCGGTCGCCAGTTGCTGCTCGGTGCGCGCCGCCTGGGCCTGCTGCGCCAGGATGGACGACACGCCCTGCTGGAAAATCTGGACACTGGACATGCGCATGTCGGATACCTACCGTTGCGTCGCGTTGAGCAGGGTCTGGAATACCTGGTCGGCGACGGCGATAAACTGCGCCGCCGCCTGGTAGGCCTGCTGGAAGCGGATCAGGTTGGCCGCTTCCTCGTCCAGGTTGACCCCCGAGACGCTGTCGCGCGCCGCGATCGACTGTTCCAGCAGCACGCTTTCGGTCTCGCTGCCGGTCTGCGCCTGCCGCGTCTGCACACCGATATCCGCGACCAGGCTGCCGTAGGCGTCCTGGAAGCTGGCCGTGCCGCCGAACAACCCGCGCTCGGTCTGCAGTCCCGCCAGCGCCAGCGCGTTGCGATTGTCGCCGCTGGCGCCGCTGTTGTTCTCTATGCTCAGCACGTCACCGGCGCCGGGAGAACCGCTGAGCGTGACCTCGAAACCGCCCAGGGTGAAGGTCTTGCCGTTGCTCTCGGTCAGCGGATCGTAGGCCAGGGGGCCGCCGGCGATACCGGCGACGTCATAGCCGGGCACGCCCGGGCCCAGCGCGTCCGGGTTGAACGTCAGCGTGACCGGACTCCCCAGGGGCAGCCCCGCGCTGTCGTTGACGACCAGCGCGTCGATATCTGCTGAGCCCGTATTACCCAGGCTGGCCTGGCCGCGCAGGGGCGCCGCCGCGGCGAAGGTCGCCGGGTCGGTGATGGCGACCGCGAACAGGGTGGCGCTCTGGCGCGTGGGCTGGACGGTAAAGGCGTCTCCCTCCGCGGGCGTGCCGGAGGCGGCGATGCTCAGGCCGTCCACGGTGAACGGCCCGGCGCCCGACTGGGCCACCCCCGTGCCGAGATTGGTGACGGTCCACTGCCCGCCGCTGTACCTCACCGAGTAGTCGTCGCCGGTCAGCGCACCGACGTCGTCGATCGTCGCCGCGACGGCGGACAGGCCGGAGTTGCCCTGCTGGGCGGTGAGTGTGGCGTCCAGCGGCAGGAAGAAATCGCCGCCCGGCTGACCGTTCAGGTCAATGCCCAGGCGGTTTTGCTCGTTGAACGCCGCCGTCACGCCCGCGGCCACCAGGCCGAGCTGGTTGCGCGCGTTGTTCAGGGTCTGGCCGCGAAAATCCAGCAACGCGCCCAGTTCACCGCCGCCCAGGAAGCGCGCCAGGTCAGTGAGCTCGCCAGCCGGGTTCGCCACGCCGACCATGGTCTGCGTGGGATCGGCGGGGTCCGCCGCGGTCTGGAACCGCTCCGCGGTGGTGCCCACCACCAGCGGCTGGCCGTTGCCGATCATCACGTTCAGTGAACCGTCCGACTGCTCCACCGTGGTGACGCTGATCTTGCCCGCCAGTTCGTTGACCAGCCGGTCCCTGGCGTCCAGCAGGTCCGGCGCCGCGTCACCACCGCCGCGCGCGGCGGCCTGGGTGATCTGGCGGTTGAGATCGGCGATGCCCTGCGCCAGTGAATTGACCTCCCCGACCACCGCCTCTATGCGCGCGTTGATTTCGCTGTCGAGGTTGCGGAAGTTCGCGTCGAGGTAGTGAAAACGGTCCGCCAGGGTCTGGGCTTCGGCGAGCAGTACCTGCCGCTCGGGCAGGGAACCCGGGTTGTTGGCGACGTCCTGCACCGCGCCGAAAAAGCCGTCCAGCACCGGGCCCAGCCCCACCGCGGGGTCGGCCATGAGGCCGTCGAGCCGGCTGGCGAGCGAGTAGTAGGTCTCGAACTGCGCCTGGCTGGAGGTGCGTTCGCGCACGTCCGCCGCCAGGTACTGGTCGTAGATGCGCTCCACGGAATCGATAGTGACGCCGCTGCCGAAATAGCTGCCGCCCTGGAATTGCGTCGGTTGTGTGGCGAAATTCACCCGCTGGCGGCTGTACCCCTCGGTATTAACATTCGCGATGTTATGCCCGGTGGTAGAGATCGCCCGCTGCAGTGACAACAGCGACGTCGTGCCCAAATTCAGAAGATCCGCCAAAACCTGGTTTCCTGCCCTCGCCGTGGAGGGTTATCCGTTCTGTCCGGTTAGCGACAGCGACGCCGTACTCTTTAGCGCCTCGAACACCGGGCCATAGGCCTCGGTATCGATGATGTTGATGATCTTGTCGGCGTATGCGGGATCGGTGGCATAGCCGGCGCCCTGCAGCTCACGCAGGAATTCGCGCCCGTCCCGGACCTTGCCGAGCGCATCCTGGTAACGCGGGTTGCTGGTGAGAAAATCGACGTAGTCGTCAAAGCTCTCGCGTATGGATTCGTAGACGCGGAAACTGGCGCGCTGGACTTGCGCAATCCCGTCGCGGTATTCCAGCGTGTTCACCGAGGTGGATGCACCGTCCCAGCGCGCATCCGCCTTGATGCCGAACAGGTTGAAACTGCTGCCGCCATCCGCGGCCTTCATCACCTTGCGCCCCCAGCCCGTCTCGAGGGCGGACTGCGCCACCAGCACGTCGGGGTCCAGGCCGATGCGCGCCGCGGCATCAGCCGCGTAACGCCACACACCGCGGATAAATTTCTCGGGAGATTCCGGCAGCCAGCCCGACTGCCCGGTGGCAGCTGCGGATGCAGCCGCGGGCGCCGCAGCGCTGGCGCCGGGCATCAGCGGCATCGCCGCGGCGGGGCTGGCATTGCCGCGCCGCGCCAGCAAGAGCTCGGGGCGCAATTCCTCACCCGCCTGCTGGGTGCGCCCGGTGGCGGCCGGGTTGCCGTCCAGTTGCTCCACCAGGATATCCGACAGGCCCAGGGCGCCCTGCCGCGACAGGTGCAACGAGACCTGCTGGTCAAACATGCCCTGGTAGAAGTCCATCTGGTTGCTGTCGAACAAGCCGCCGGAAATCGTCGCCTCGCGCATGGACTTGACCATCATCTGCATGAACAGCGCCTCGAACTGCGCGCCGACCTCGCGCGTCGCCTGCCCCGGCGCGGTCGACGCCTGGGCGCGCAGGGACGCCAGTCCCTGGATGTCGTAGAACGCGCTGGCCTGGGCGGTATTCATGCGCGCGACCTAGATCACCGTCAGGTGCGCGCGCAGGGCGCCGGCTTTTTCCAGCGCCTCGAGAATGGCGACGAGATCACCGGGGGCCGCACCGACACGGTTGACCGCCGCGACCACGTCGCGCAGGGTGGTGCCGGGATCGATGTAGAACATGCGCGCGCCCTCCTGCTGCACCGATACCTCGGACTCGGGCGTGACCACCGTCTCGCCGCGCCTGGCCAGCGGGCCGGGCTGGCTCACCTGGTAGTTTTCCGAGATGCTCACGGTGAGATTGCCGTGCGCCACCGCCGCCGGCAGCACGCGCACCTCGCTGCCGATGACCACCGTGCCGCTGCGCGAATTGACGATGACGCGCGCCGGGGCGGAGCCCGGGTCCACGGTCAGGTTCTCCACCGTGGACACAAACGCCACTTTCGCCGCCGGGTCGGCCGGGGTGTCGATCTCGATGGTGCCGCCGTTGACCGGCCGGGCGACTTCCTGGCCCAGGCCCTGGTTGATGCTCTGCGCGACCCGCAGGGCGGTGGTGAAATCCGGCGAGTGCAGGCTCATCACCAGTTTGTCGTCCAGGCCGAAGGGGCTGGGTACCGCGCGCTCCACCGTGGCGCCGCTGGGGATGCGCCCCGAGTTGACCACGTTGACCGCGACGCTGGAGCCATCCGCCCCTTCGGCGCCGAAGCCGCTGACCACCATGTTGCCCTGGGCCATCGCGTAGACGCGGCCGTCCGCCCCCTTCAGGGGGGTCATCAGCAGTGATCCGCCGCGCAGGCTCTTGGCGTTGCCCAGCGAGGACACGGTGACGTCAATGGTCTGGCCGGGGCGGGCAAACGGCGGCAGCTCCGCGTGCACCATCACGGCGGCGACGTTCTTCAGCTGCGGATCGATCCTCGAATCCAGCACCACGCCGAGCTTGGCGAGCATGTTTTTCACGCTCTGCACGGTAAAGGGGGTCTGTGTGGTCTGGTCGCCGGAGCCGTCCAGGCCGACCACCAGGCCGTAGCCGATCAGTTGGTTGCTGCGCACCCCGTCGAAGGTGCCGATATCCTTGATGCGCTCGGCCGCCGCGAACTGCACGGGGGCGGCCAGCAGCAGCACGGCAGCCGCCCGCAAGCAGGTTTTCATCGCACGCTGGAATCCCATGGTGATCACCCTCAGAACGGCCAGAAAGGACTGACGAAGAAGCGCGACAGCCAGCCCATCTGGTTGGCGTCGGCGGTCGCGCCGGTACCAGAGTAGGAAATGCGCGCGTCCGCCACCTGCGTGGACAGGATCGTGTTGTCCGCCTGGATATCCACCGGGCGCACGATGCCGCGCAAACGAATGTATTCGTTGCCCTGGTTGATGTTGATCCACTTCTCACCCTGCACGTAAAGGTTGCCGCTGGGCAGCACCCTGGCGACGGTCACGGTGATGCTGCCCTCGAGCCTGTTGCTCTGGTTGCTGGCGCTCTCTCCCTCGAAGGCGTGATCCGAGGAGAGTTCGAACTCCAGCGTATTGTCGTCGCCAAAATCCCTGAACTTGCCCGCCAGCAACGGGTTGGCGACACTGTTGCTATTGCTCTTGTCCACGGTGGTGTCGCTGCTCTTGGCGGCGTCGGTGGACTCGGCCAGCACCACGGTGAGGATGTCGCCGACCTGCGCCGGACGCAGGTCCTCGAACAGCACCATGGTGCGCGCCTCGGTGTGCAGGATCGCACCGGTGGGCTCCAGTTCGGCCGGCTCCGGGTACTCCACGGCCGGCTCCAGCGCCGCGTAGTCCGGGTGCACCCGGTTCGGCGAGCTACAGCCAGCCAGCAGCGCCGCGGCGAGCAGAAAGAGCGATACCGTTGGCGAGCGCATAGACATTACCTACAGGTTGTTGGCCACGTACTGCAGCATCTGGTCGGTGGTCGAGATGGAGCGCGAGTTCATCTCGTAGGCCCGCTGGGTCTCGATCATGTTCACCAGCTCCTCCACCACGTTGACGTTGGAACTCTCCACGTGACCCTGCAGGACCCTGCCGAGGCCATTCAGGCCGGGATTGCCCGATTGCGGCGAACCGCTGGAACCGGACTCGATGAACAGGTTGTTGCCCACCGCCTGCAGTCCCGCGGGGTTGACGAAATCGGCAAGCTGGATGGTGCCGATCTGGCTGCTGCCCGTGTTGCCGGGCAGGCGCACGGACACCGTGCCGTCACCGCCCACGGTCACCGACAGGGCGTTCTCCGGGATGGTGATGGAAGGCGAAATCGCAAAGCCCGAGGCGGTGACCAGTTCACCCTGGTCGCTGAGCTGGAAGGTGCCGTCGCGTGTATAGGCCTCGGTGCCGTCCGGCAGCAGCACCTGGAAGAAGCCGCGCCCCTCTATCGCCATATCCAGGCTGTTCTCGGTTTTCTGCAGGTTGCCCTGTGTGAACAGCCGCTCCGTCGCCACGGTCCGCACCCCGGTACCCAGCGTCAGTCCCGAGGGCAGTTCGGTATCCTGGGAGGACTGCGCACCCACCTGGCGCACGTTCTGGTACAGCAGGTCGGCGAAAATCGCGCGGCTGGACTTGAAACCGGTGGTGCCGGCATTCGCCAGGTTGTTGGCGATGTTCGACATCTTGGTTTGCTGCGCGTCCAAGCCCGTCTTGGCAATCCACAGTGCCTGGTTCATAGGTCAGTCCCTCAACTCAGTTTCATCAGCTGCGAGGACGCGGTGTCCAGCTCGTCAGCCACGCTGATCATGCGCGTGTGCTGCTCGAACTGGCGCGCGATCTCGATCATGTAGACCATCGCGCCGACCGTATCCACGTTGCTCGATTCCAGCGACCCGGCGATCAGGGAGACCCCCGCGTCCGCCACCGGCTCCTGCCCATTGCGCATACGCACCAGGCCGTCATCGCCCTTGACCAGCTCCCCCTGGGGCGGATTGGACAACTTGATGCGGTCCACCACCGCGAGCGTGGTCGGGTTCTCCCCCAGCGGTACGATGGAGATCGTGCCGTCCTTGCCTATCGAGATCTCCGAGAACGGCGGGATGGCGATGGGCCCCGAATTGCCCACCACCGCGTTGCCCGCGCCGTCGACCAGCCGCCCCAGCGAGGTCACGCGCAGGTCGCCGCGACGGCTCAGACCCTCGCCGCCGCCGGCGCCGATCACGGAGATCCAGCCCTTGCCGTTGATCGCGACATCCAGGTCCCGGCCGGTGGCGTTGATCACGCCCGGGTCGAAGTCGATACCGATATCATTGGACGTCGCGTAGGAGCGGCTCTCCAGCCCGGGGCCGTCCATGTACGCGCTGCTTGCAGAGATCAGGTCGGCGCGAAAACCCGCCGTGGAGGCATTGGCCAGGTTGTTGGCATTAACCGCCTGCGCCAGCAGCACATCATTGGCGCCGGAGGCGGCGATGTAGACCAGGTGATCCATTCAGCGGGCCCCACTCATCAACGCAGGTTGATCACGGTCTGGGTGACCGTATCCTCGGTCTGGATCACCTGGGCGTTGGCCTGGAAATTGCGCTGGGCAATGATCATGTTCACCAGCTGCTGCGTGATATCCACGTTCGACTCCTCCAGCGCGCCCGATTGCAACACGCCGAGACCGGCGCTACCCGGTGCGCTCAGGGTCGCGGCGCCGGAGGAGAAGGTCTCCGCCCAGGTGGTGTCGCCCAGCGGTTGCAGTCCGTTGGGGTTGGAGAAGCCCGCCAGTGCGACCTGCCCCAGGGCCCTGGCCTGGCCGTTGGTGTAGCGGGCGAAGACCATGCCGGTGTCATCGATGTCCAGGCCCAGCAACTGCCCCGTGGTGAAACCGTCCTGCACCACGCTGCTGACGGAGAAATCCGAGCCGAACTGGGTGAACTGCGACAGCGAGACAGTGATGTCCTGCGCGTTGGCGCCCGTCGCCGTGCCGTCTGCATTCAGCGGGTTCCACCCGCTGATGCTCAGCTCGATCGGCAGGGTGCCCGGGTCGAACTTGCCGTTGGACTGGAAGGTAATCGTGTCCGGCCCGGAGGTCGTGACACCGTCGATGGTCGAGTGCACTTCCCACTCGTTGGCCGTGCCGGTCTTCACGAAGTACATGCTCATGATATGCGCATTGCCCAGGCTGTCGTATACAGTCGCGCTGGTTGTCGCGTTGTAAGAGTCCGGGTCGGGCACGGTGGGCGGCGTGGCGAAGGCGTCGAACGGCCCGCCGAAGGGAATCGCCGGCGGCGTTTCGCGCGAATCCAGGTTGGCAATGATGGTGGCCAGGCTCGTGGCGCCCGGGTCGACCAGCGAGGTGTCGAGCTGCAGGTCACCGGCCTGGCCGTTGATATCGCCGTTGGCGTTGACCTGGAAGGCCTGCAGCTTGTGGCCCTGGTTGGTCACCAGGTAGCCCTCGCGATCCACCTGGAAGTTGCCGGCGCGGGTGTAGAGCGAGGCGCCGTCGTCACTGAGCAGGAAGAAACCGTTGCCGTTGATGGCCAGGTCCAGGGCATTGTTGGTGAAACTGATATTGCCCTGGGTGAATTCCTGGGTGACCGACGTCAGACTGACACCCTTGCCGATGGCATTGCCGCCGGAGCCCAGCAGGCTGGTGGCATAGACGTCGGCAAACTCCGCCCTGGAGGTCTTGAAGCCGGTGGTGGAGCTGTTTGCGATGTTGTTGCCAATCACGCCGAGGTCGGCTGTCGCCGCGTTAATTCCCGATACTGCGGTATCAAATGCCATGTGCTTTCTCCTGTACCAATATCCGTTCGCTTAAAAGTCTGTCACTTACAAGAAGCTTCTTACCTGGGAGATGCCGACCTGGTCACCCCCCGCCAGATTCAGGGTGACGCCACCGCCACTGCGATCGACCGTCACCGAGTCCACCACGGTGTGCGCGTACACCGGCACCGCCTGGGCTTCACCATCAATTTCCGTTTCCGCGCTGATGCGGTACTGCCCCGGCAGTACCGGGTCGCCGCTATCATCCAGGCCATCCCACTCCACCTTGAGCTCCCCGGAGGCCTGCACGCCGAGCTGGCGCGTATGCACCAGCTGGCCGCTCATGTCCTGGATATACAGCGTCAACCCGGTATTGGCGGCGGGGACATCGACACTCGCGCTGAGGGTTTCTCCGGCGGCCAGGGTGCCGAGGTTCGAATCGGTCATCACCTTGCTGCCGACCAGCCCGGCGGCCTGCAGTGTCTGCGAGGCGTACATCGCGGCGGACAGCTGCGAGATGCTCTGTTCGATGCTCTGGATGCCGTCCACCGTGCCGAACTGGGCGATTTGCGACAGGAACTCGAAGTTATCCATCGGCTTGGTGGGGTCCTGGTTCTCCATCTGCGCCACCATCAGCTCGAGGAAGTCCTCCTGCCCCAGCTCGGAGGGGTTCGAGGCCGCCGCGCTGCCGGCAGTCGTGGTAGGAAAGAGGTCAGACAGGCTCTGGGTTGCTTCCATCGGTGTTAGGCTCCGCTCGTGGCCTGGTTAATCAATGCTCAGCTACCCATGCTCAGTGTGCGCATGATGAGCTGCTTGGTGGTATTCATCGCCTCGACACTGCTCTGGTAGGAGCGCGACGCCGAGATCATGTTGGCCATCTCCTCGACAGTGTTGATGTTCGAGCGATAGATATAGCCCTCACCGTCGGCCATCGGGTGCCCGGGGGCGTACTCCTTGCGCGCCTCCACCTCGCTCTCCACGATACCGTCCACCTTGACCCCCGCCGCGGCGCCGGACATGCGCGCCTCGCTCATGATGGTGGAAAACACCGGGTAGCGCGCGCGGTAGATGTCATCGGGGTTGTCACCCACCACGCCGGCATTGGCCAGGTTGCTGGCGATGGTGTTGAGCCGCACGCTCTGGGCGGTGAGCGACGTGCCGGCGATCTCGAACACATTGAACAGGCTCATGACTACTCTCCTCGCAGGGCCAGCAACAGGGATTTGATACGACCGTTGAGGAAGTTCAGGCTGGCCTGGTAACGGATGGCGTTGTCCATGAAGGCGGCGTGCTCCTGTTCCGTCTCCACGGTGTTGCCGTCCAGGGAGGACTGCGCCGGCGTACGGTAGAGGACCGCCGGGCGCTGGTCGCCCAGGGCGATGTGCTCGCTGTGGGTCCGCCGCGGCGCGGTTTCGCGCGTGCGCGCCAGCGCCGCTGCGAAATCGATATCCCTGGCCTTGTACCCGGGGGTGTCGGCGTTGGCGAGGTTGGCCGAGATCAGCTCGAAACGCTGGGCTCTCAGCGCGAGCACCTGCGGGGAGGCGGCAAAGTGCTGGTCGATCAGGTTCATGGGGCGGCACCGGGTTACAGTTCTGCCACCACTTGAGGCACATTGCGTGCCAGAAGCCATTTTTCTTTATATTTCATAAAGATAGATATTCCAGGGGCGGCGTCGAGGGGGTTTACGGCGGCAAGCGGCGACCCGGGCGGCAATCTTTGCCGCCCGGCGGACAACATGATTTCTGGCATGAAAGCTGCTTGATCACGGGGGAACTTCGATGCTGGGCGAAATATGTCAATCTTTTGGCGCTACCGGACGGCACTGCAGTGGGCCTGCCTGGCGCTGTGCAGCTGCGCGCCGGGCGCCGCCCTGGGTGAGCCGGAGCCGCAACCGCTGGAGGCCATTGTCGCCACGGCGATTACGGCGGGCGAGGAGCGCGCCGGACAATTCGGCTTCGACAACGTCTCCGTGGAGGTGCGCTCCCTGGACCAGCGGTTGCGGCTGCCGCGCTGCGAGGCCCCGCTGAGCGGGACGATACCCCGGTCGAGCTCCGTGCCAGGCCTGGTCAACGTGCGCGTGGACTGCGCCACCCCCAAGCCCTGGAGCATCTATGTGCGCGCCAGAATCGTGGCGCAGCGCAGCGTTCCGGTGCTCACGCGCCCGTTGCCGCGGGGCGCACGCATCCAGGACGAGGACCTGCAGCTGGTGGACATGCCCGTCGACTCCGTGCTCGACGGCATCATCTTCGAACCGCAACAGATCGTGGGCATGGAACTGGCACGGGGGCTGAATGCCGGCTCCACGCTGAAAGTGAGCCAGCTGCGGCGGCCCAAGGTCATCAAGCGCGGCCAGCTGGTCACGTTGAAGGCCGGGGAAGGCGGGCTCGAGGTACAGATACAGGGCAAGGCGCTGGCGGACGCGGTCGAGGGAGAGCGGGTGATGGTGTCCAATCTCAGCTCAGGCAAGACGGTGGAGGGAACCGCCAATTCTGACGGCACGGTCACAGTGCGATAAGATGCATAAAAAGTGCTAAAGATTTATCCGTTTGGGTCGATAACACTAGCAGGCGATCGAACATGAAAGACGTAGACAACGCAATGAGCATCAAGCCGACACGGCCTGACATGAGCCAGTCCTCGACCCTCGCCTCCAAGGTGACCGGGGCGGCGGAGAGCGGCCGTCTGAAGAACCCGGGGGCGCCCGCCGGCAGCGGCCAGGACACCGTCACCCTGACGAATTCGGCAGCGGAAATGCAGAAGCTGGAGGAGAGTCTCGCCAGCCTCCCGGATATCGACGACGCTCGCGTCGCCGCCATCAAGGAGCGCATCGAGAACGGCAGCTACCAGATCGATGCCGGAAAAATAGTCGACAACCTGTTCCGCATCGAGAAAGACCTGAGCTGACCCGGTGCAACTGCAGCAACAGCTTCGCGCGCTGCTGGACCAGGAGGTCGAGAACCTGCAGTCGCTGCTGGAGATCCTGACCCGTGAATACGACTCCCTGGCCAGGTCCGACGTCGCGGCCCTCGAGCAGGGCACCGCGCTGAAAAACCAGGCGCTATCCATCCAGGCGGGCCTCGCCAGCAAGCGGCACCACCTGCTGAGCACCCACCTTGGCGGCCACTCCGACAAGCAGCTTGCCGACTACGTGGCCGGAAGCGGCGACGCGGCCCTGCAGGCGGCGTTCGCGCGCCTGTCCGAGCTGGCGGAACAATGTCACGACAACAACCGCAGCAATGGGCGGCTGATAGCGCAGAAACAGGCACAGACCCGTGGCGCGCTGGACATCCTGCGCCACACCGACTCCACCGGCGCCACCTATTCCCACGCCGGCAAGACCTCCGCCGATGCCAAAACCGGCCGCAGCCTTGGCAAGGCCTGAACAGGAATCGCCAGCGCCCGCGCAGCAGCCCTCTCCCCGCTCGTCCCTCGCCCTCGTTCGCGCTCGCCGCAGTCGGCTGCGCCGCCACCGTCACGCCCCTGGGCGCCAGTGTCAGTGGCGCGAATTCGACTCTCATTGCGGATTACAAAACCAAGTCACTAAAATTTGTGTGGATTTATTCTCGCATCGTACAGTCCGCCTGTTCTATACTCCCGCGCTCTCTCGCCATGCCCCCCCGGGCGCTGCGGGACATCGGGCGGAACGATCCGCGCGCACGGCCACAACCGCGATACCGCCCAGGCGGGAGCCGGTTGCCCTGGAACCGGCGCAGCCTAATAAAAAACCAATAAACAGAATCTGCTGATGGAAAAACTAGAACCTTTCAGTCGCGAAGAACTGATGCGGGCGGTGTTGAACTCGGACAACCTCCCCTCTCTGCCTACCGTGGCATCACAGCTCGTCACCATGACGGCGGACGAGGACGCGACGCTGGCCGATATCGCCGACCTGGTATCCCAGGACGTCGCGCTGAGCACGAAAGTGCTGAAGGTCGCGAACTCGGCTTTTTATAACTTTCCGCAACAAATCGGCTCGGTGGCGCAGGCCCTCTCCATTCTGGGCACCAAGGCCGTACAGAGCCTGGTATTGTCCTTTTCCTTCATGTCGCTACGCGCCGAGCGCGCGGGCCGGGGCTTCGACTTCGACCGCTACGTGCAGCGCTCCATCGCGCAGGCGTCCATGACCAGGCTGATCCAGGAGCGCGCTCCCTGCGTCGATTCCGACGAGGCCTTTATCGCCGGTCTGCTGCAAAACCTGGGCGAACTGGTTATCGCGTGCACGCTGCCGGAAAAATACGAGATGCTGACGGCGGAGAAATGCCCGCTGAGCGAAACGATTCGCACGGAGCATTCGGTACTCGGCTGTGACCACTGCCATATCGGTTATGAAGTGGCCAAGACCTGGAATTTTCCCTCGTCCATCACGCTGCCCATCCGCTACCACCACGCGCCGCTGGAATACGTCGGCAATGACGAGAAGACCGGCATGACCATACGCGCGGTCCACCTGGCCGACCTGCTCGTGGGCATCTTCCACGCCGAAGACCCGGGCGAGATACACAGCCAGTTCAGGAAAGAGGCGGTCGAGCTGCTGAAGCTGGGCGAAAGAGACATCGACGGTATTGTCGAGGAAGCGCACCGGGAGATGGACCGGGTCGCCGCAAGCTTCGGGCTACAGGTCGAGGAAACGCGCCCGGTGCTGGAGATACTGCAGGAGGCCAATATTCGCCTCAGCCTTCTGCACATGGACTCCGAACAGATGAACAAGGAGTTGATCAAGACCAAGATCGCGCTGGAAAAGCTCACCAGGGAACTGCAGGAGAAAAACGAGCAGCTGAAGAAACTCGCCGAGATCGACGAACTCACGCAGGTCTACAACAATCGCTATTTCCACGCCACCCTGGACAGGGAGGTCAGCCGGACCAACCGCCAGGGTTACAGCATGTCACTGGTGCTGATAGATATCGATCACTTCAAACGTTTCAACGACGAGCACGGACACCTGGTCGGCGACTTCGTGCTCGCCCAGTTCAGCCGGGTGATCGCCGAAACCGTGAGGGAATACGATACCTTCGCGCGTTACGGCGGTGAGGAGTTCGCACTGATACTGCCGGAAACCGATGAAGAGGCGGCGATACAGGCCGCGGAAAAACTGCGCTCGGCGATTGAAAACGCCTCGTTCCGGCAGGATGGCAAGACCTACCAGGTCACCGCGAGCTTTGGCCTGATCGCCATCGAGGGCCAGGCCAAGGCGGCGGAACTGGACAAGCAGGCCATCATCAAGATGGCCGACGAGGCGCTGTACGACGCGAAGAAGCGCGGGCGCAATCGCGTGGCGGTGTACCGCGGCAAGCGCAAGTGGTACAACCTGATCAACAAGTAGCGCGCGCCCTCCGAATCCGCCCTGCGCACTGCGGGCGGGGCACCACAGGCACCGGCGCGAACTGCCGTCCCTCCCCGCTCAGCGAGGCCAGTCCCGCCCCGCCATGAAACGCATGAAACAACTGACACGCGCGGCGTTGCGCAGGTCTGCGTGTGTCAGCAACCACAGCCCCATGGTGGTGACCGGCGTGGCGGCGGCCCTGGCCAGTTCCGGGTAACGCTGCGCGATCGGCTCGCCCAGCAAACCCACGCCGGCACCCGCGCGCAGCATCGCCAGGAGCTGGGTATTGCTGTTGGTGCGCATGGCGATGTGCGACGGCGCAACGAGGCCGTCGAGGTAGGCGCGCGCTTCCGCCTCACCGGATTCGGACTCCCACACCACCCAATCGGCGCGACCCGGGTCGTAATCGATCGAAGCCAGGTAGTCGTCTCTGCCATAGACATAAAACGGGATCCTGGCCAGTTCCCGTCCCACCCACTGCTCCGGCGGCGCGTTGGTAATGCGCAAGGCGACATCGGCCTGCAATCGCCCGAGGTCGAGACGCTCCGAGGTGGCCAGCACCTTTAGCCGGATGTCAGGGTGCGCCTGCATGAACGCACCCAGAGAAGCCGACAGGTCTATCAGCGTACTCTCGGGAATAGACACCGTGAGCAGGCCCGCGGGAACATCGGACAGGCCGACCATCTGCCGCTCGAAGAACAGGCAGGCCCGTTCGACGGCCTCCGCCTCGGCGCGCAGGCGCTCACCGCCGGCGCTCAGGCTGTAGCCGCTCTGGCGCCGGTGGAACAGGCGCACACCGTGCACCTGCTCCAGGCGGGCGATGCGCCGCCCCACGGTCACGTGGGTCACGCCCAGTTCACGCGCCGCGGCGCTCAGCGAACCGCTGCGCGCGAGCGTGAGGAAGTAACGGATGTCATCCCACTCCATATGTACATTTTCTTTCAATAAATTTAATTTTTTTGAACTATATTACACATCCCGTCATTCGTAAACTTTGCGCCTCTCGAGCTGGACGGGGCGCGGCGCCCCTCCTGCAAATAACTATTAGCCAGGCATTGAGGGCATTCGCCATGACAGATTCCACCCGATCACCCATCCCCTTCCTCCTTTGCGCCTCGCTGGCAGGCCCCCTGGCCTTGCCCGTGACGGCGCGGGCAGATGAACGCGCCACGGCACTGGAGGAGGTCACGGTCGTCGCGCAGCGGGTCGAGGAATCGTTGCAGGACGCACCCATCGCAATTTCGGCGTTTTCATCCGGCGACCTGCAGGCACTGGGCATCCTGTCCGCCAACGAGGTCGCGCACTTCACGCCGAACATGACCAGCGAGAGCCAGCCTGGCTCCACCAGTACGACAAACTTCGCCATCCGGGGCATTACCACGACGGACCCGACACTCAGCGTCGAGGCCGGGGTCGGCGTGTATCTCAATGGCATTTATATCGCGCGCAGCAACGGCCTGATCTATGACGTGGTGGACCTGGAGCGGATTGAAGTGCTGCGCGGCCCCCAGGGAACACTCTACGGGCGCAACACCACGGGCGGGGCCATCAACATCATTACCGCCAGGCCCGCCGGCGAATGGCGCCTGAAACAGGCCCTGACCTTCGGCAATGAAGACCGCTGGCGCAGCACCACCACGGTGGACACCGCGGCCTGGAAGGGCCTGGCCGCCAAGCTGTCCTACATGCACTACCAGCAGGATGGCTATGTCGACAACCTCACCACCTTGCCACAGCAGGGACAGGCCGGGGACTTCGGGGAGCGGGACGAGGACGCCTACAACATCGCCCTGTCATGGTCGCCCGTCGACGCGCTGCAAGTGGACTTCAATTACGACAACACCAGCGCCACCTCTGTCCCCCAGGCCTCCCAGCTGACCTGGGCGAGTGCGGACGTGGCGCGACTGGTCACCGACTACGGCGCGTTCTTCCCCGGCTGCTTCGACACCGACCCCCTGTGCGCCCCGATCCGTGATGCCTACGCCGCCGCCGAGGCGGCGGCTGACCCGGACCGGGTGAGCAGGCTGGACCTGCCCTACGCAGGCGAGGAAGACCTCGACGTCGATGGCTACAGTCTCACCGTCGCCTGGGACCTGACGGACACGCTGACCCTGAAATCACTCACCGGCTACCGCGACATGTCACTGGAGCAACGCACCGACCTGAGCGGAGGCGGCTACAGCACCCTGCCTGGCGCGGGCTTCGCCGGCGTCACCACGCTGTTCGCCGCGGGCCAGCCCAACGTCAAGGACCAGGACCAGTTCAGCCAGGAACTGCAACTGCTGGGCAACTGGGGAGCGCTGGAATTCCTGGCCGGGCTGTACTACTTCGAGGAACACGGCAGTGAAACCACGCAGGAGCAGGTCGCGCTCAACCTGGGCTTGTGGGGCGCGGAAAAATACTACGAGGTCGACAACACCAGCAGCGCCGCCTACGGACAGGCCACCTACCATCTCAGCGACGCCCTGCGTGTCAGTGCGGGACTCAGATACAGCGAAGACGAAAAGAAGCTGTTCCAGGACCAGGCGCTCGACCCACTGGCCCCGCTGGATCGCACCCGGGCGCACTTCAAGGACGATTTTTCCAACGTCAGCGGCAGCCTCTCGGTGGAGGTGGACTGGACAGACAGCGTGACCAATTACGCGCGCTACGCCACAGGCTACAAATCGGGAGGCTATTTCAGCCGCGCCTCCATCCCCTTCCAGGCGCCTTTCGACGAGGAAACACTGCAGTCCTTCGAGCTCGGCCTCAAGTCCCAGTGGCTGCAGAACCGGCTGCGCGCCAACATCGCGCTGTTCTACAGCGAGTATGACGACCTGCAAATATCGCAGTTCGTGCCGGGCGTGGGCGGCGCGGAGAGCGTGCTCAGCAATGCGGGCAACGCCAGCTACAGCGGCGCCGAGGTCGAGCTGCTCGCCCTGCCGGTCACCGGGCTGACACTGAGCCTGAGCTACGGCTGGCTCGACCCGGAGTATGATGAATACGACTTCTTCGACCCCACCGGCCAGTTCTGCGGCACAGCCGAGACTGCCTGCGATGTCAGTGACCGCGGTGTGTTCTCGAACACCCCGGAGCACAGCGCCAGTTTCGGCGTGGAATATGCGTTTGCGCCGCGATCCTACGGCGACTGGTCCGCCCGGGTCGATACCGTCTGGAACGATGGGTATTCCTTCGGCACGATCGAGATTTCCGATCCCTCCAGGATCGAGACCGACAGCTACACGTTGCTCAATGCACGTGTGAGCCTGGACTCCGTGAACCTGCTCGACGCCCGGCTGCGGCTGTCAGCCTGGTGCAAGAACCTGACCGACGAGGAGTATCGGACAAACTCCATCGGGGCGTTCGAAAGCCTGGGCTTCACCACCACCGTCTACAACGAACCGCGCAGCTGGGGACTGGACGTGGAGATCGAACTGTGAGGGCCGCCCACACAGACGCCAGCACCGCGCAAGCGCTGCGCGGACTTGCTGCCGAGTACGCGCGGGCCATGGACCGTAACGATCCCGCCGGGCTGCGGCGCATACTGACCGCGGACGTGTCCATCCAGGGGCCCGGCTTTGCCATAGCCGGTATCGAGCAGGCCTGCGCGGTGCCGGCCTCGCTCCGCGAGCAGTTTGCCAGCACGCGGCATACCGTGCACAACCAGACCTTTTCCGTCGCCGGTAGCACCGCCGAGGGCGAGGTCTACTGCACCGCCCTGCACCTGCGCAGGACGCACGACGGGCAGCGGGACGTGCAGCGGGTGCTGGTCTGGGAACTGCGCTACCAGGATGCCTACCTGCTGCAGGGGGAGCGCTGGCTGATCCAGCGACGCAGGCTGTGCATCGACTGGACCGAAGAGCGGCAGGTCGACCCCTGCAACTGAAGCGCATCGCGCGATACCACTCAACACCCACCATGCAAACCTTTGGGGAGAACCAGGCATGAAGATTCTGATAGTCGGGGGCACGGGGCTGATCGGCGGCCATTGCGCCATACACCTGCAGTCGCTGGGCCACGAGGTCACGGTCGCCGCGCGCAAACCGCCGGCAGCCGCGACACCGATGGCGTCGATGCACAATGTCCAGTTCGACTACGCCGGGGATGACCTGCCGCAGGACCTGCTGGCCGCCTTCGATGCCGTGGTCTTCGCCGCCGGTAACGACATACGTCACATTGCCCCGGGCGAAGACCCGGCGCGCAGGGACTACTGGGACCGGGTCAACTCCGAGGCCATCCCGCGTTTCGCGCGCAGGGCCAGGCGCGCCGGGGTGGCCAGGTTCATCTACGTCGGCAGCTTCTATCCGCAGGTTGCGCCGCAACTGGTCGAGGAGAATGCGTACGTGCGCTCGCGGCACCTGGCCGACACGGGGGTCCGCGAACTGTCGACAGACACGTTTCTCAGTTGCAGTATCAACGCACCCTTTGTCGTCGGTACGCTGCCCGGCTTGCAGTCGCCACTGTTCGAGGCCTTTACTGCCTACGCCCAGGGCCACATGAACGACCTGCCCGTGTTCGCGCCCGCGGGAGGCTCCAATTTCATGTCCTCGCGCTCGCTGGCAGAGGCGGTAGCCGGAGCCCTGGCTCACGGCGAACCGGCCACCGCGTACCTGGTGGGTGACGAGAACCTGTCATTCGCGGAGTATCTCGGACTGTTCTTCGCCGCGGCGGGGAATGCGCAGACTGTCCCCGCCAGGGACGAGGAACACGCGCTGTTGCCGGATATCGCCATCCTCACCGGGCGCGGCAGCGTGGTGTCGTACCAGCCGGAGCCGGCGCAAACCAGGCGATTGGGCTACCGTCGCAGCGACGTGCAGGCCGCGGTGCGCGACGTGGTGCAGCAGTTCCGGCGCTGAGGCAGCCCCCGGCGACGGCTGTCAGCCCGCCGGCCGCCTGGTGGCGGCGGCCTTGAACTGCCGCGTATCGATACGGTACCGCTTGATGCGCGAGGCCAGGGTTGTCGGTTTCACACCCAGCAACTGCGCGGCGCCGCCACTACCCGACACCTTGCCGCCGCTGCGTTCCAGCGCCAGCAGGATGTTGCGACGCTGGCGGCGCTGCAGGTCCTCTTCCACCTCCAGGTCAGGCGCTGACGCTACCTGTCGCGGGCCGGCCGTGCGCGCGGGCACCAGGTCACCGACCCGCACCGCGTCGCCCGTGGCCAGGATCACCTGCCGCTCGATAACGTTTTCCAGCTCACGAATATTGCCCGGCCAGTGGTACTCGCTGAGTCTCTCCAGTTCTCCCAGCGAGATTTTCATGGCCGGTTTATGCGCCCGGGTGGCGGCCTTTTGCAGGAACAGCTGCGCCAGCAGGGGTATGTCTTCCTTGCGCTCACGCAGCGGCACCGAGTGGATGGGAAACACGTTCAGCCGGAAATACAGGTCCTCGCGAAACCTGCCCTGGCTGACCAGTTCGCGCAGGTCGCAATTGGTCGCGGCGACGATACGCACGTCCACCGAGCGCGTGACGGTATCGCCGATACGCTCGAATTGCTGCTCCTGCAAGACTCGCAACAACTTGCCCTGCAGGTGCAGGGGTATCTCCCCGACCTCGTCGAGGAACAGCGTGCCGCCGTCGGCCAGCTCAAAGCGACCGGGGCGGTCCCCGGTGGCGCCGGTGAATGCGCCGCGCACGTGACCGAAGAACTCGCTCTCGAACAAATCTTCCGGCACGGCCGCGCAGTTGACGCGGATCAGCGGCCGCTGGCTGCGCTCGCTGGCCTCGTGTATGGAGCGCGCTATCAGCTCCTTGCCCGTGCCGGACTCGCCGGAGATCAGCACGGTGGCGTCGGTGGGCGCCACGAGCTGTATCTGCCGGATGGTGTTCTGCACCCCCGCGCTGCGGCCGAGAATGCGGTGGTGGTTGTACTCGGAACTGATCTCCTCCTGCAGGTAGGCGTTCTCCAGTTCCAGGCGGTTTTTCAGCGTCTGTACCTCCTCCAGGGCGGCGAGCAGGCGGCGGCGGTCGGCCTTTTTCTGCGTGATGTCGCGGAACACGACGACGACCCCGACGATCTCGCCGTCCTCCTCTATGGGTGTGCTGGTGTACTCCACATCCACCGGCTTGCCCTGGCGGCTCCAGAACACATCCTCGTCCACGCTGTGCACCTCGCCGTCGCGCAGGGCCGCAAAAATCGGACAGTCCTGCAGGCAGAAATGCGTGCCGTCGCCGTGGCTGTGGTGCACCATGGTGTGCATGTTGCGCCCTGCCAGCTCTTCCGGGCTGTAGCCCAGGATGCGCTGCGCCGCCGGGTTGACGAACGTGGTGTTGCCGTCCCGGTCTATACCGTAGATCCCCTCCCCGGCGGCATCCAGTAACAGGCGGTTCTCGCGTTCGAACTCGCGGAACACGCCGGCCACCCGGCTCCAGTGCCCGATACCCGACTGGTAGTGGCGCGCGGCCTCGGCATGCTGGCGCCGCGCCTCGAGTTCGTCGACCAGTTGCAGGCCGAGATACACCCGCAGGTCGCCGCTGCTGCTGGCCGTCCTGCCGCTCACCTCGACCGGGTGTCGCTCGCCACCCACCTCGACCTGGAGGTTGCGCGTGCAGCCGCGCGAATTCTCCAGCAGTTCCTGGGTGAAGACGATCAGGCTGTCCAGCGAGCCGGCGAACAGGCTGCTCGGTCGACTGCGCTGCAGCGCCAGCCGGTCCCGGCGCAACAGGCGGCAGGCCTCGAGGTTGGCCTCCAGCAGTACGTCCTCGAAGGGATCCAGCACCAGCTGTGGCACGGCGGCATCGTTGAACAGGTGCTGTGTGGACATGGCATGCGCTCCGCAGTGAAAAGCGCACAGGGCACAGCAAGTTCCGCGCCAGAAGAACGAGATATCGTTATACGCCCCACGATAAATCGTATTTTACGAATTCTCGTCATCGCCTCGCCGCAGGGCTATCGAAAAATAACTATCGAAAACAGACAGTTAGGTTTTCTACTCACACTGGCACAGCTCTTGCTCTTACAGGAGCAAGGACGGTGTTTCGGCCAGCTGGCGCACCAGCACGATGCACCGTGCACCAACACGCGTCATCCATCACTTAAAGGATTCTTCATCATGAGCAACAAGAGCCTGGGCAATCCCTTCGACGGCGACAGCCCCCTGGTACACAGCAAAACCTGCCAATGCGACAGCTGCACTGGCGAAGCGCTCAACCCCGGCGGCCTCAGCGACCGCGATCGACAGGCACTGCTCGAAGCCCAGATTGAGCACGGCAGCGGCCACGGCAGCCTGGATGGCGCCGCCCGTGGCCCGCAGTTCGACAGCGCCGATGACATGATGGACCGCGTGGTGGAAAGCGCCATCGTGCGCGGCGTGTTCGGTCACTCGGACGCCAACCGGCGCGATTTCATCCGCATGGTGGGCGGCGGCACACTGGCCGCCGTACTCGGCACCCTGATTCCCATGGACAAGGTCAAGGCGGCGGTGAAGGACTCTATCGGGCCGCTGGAAAAAACCAGGCTCAAGGTCGGCTTCGTGCCGATTACCTGTGCCACCCCCATCATTATGGCGCAGCCCATGGGGTTCTACGCCAAGCATGGACTGGACGTCGACGTGATCAAGACCGCGGGCTGGGCGGTGGCCCGGGACAAGTCCCTCAACGGCGAGTACGACGCCTCCCACATGCTCACTCCCATGCCCCTGGCGATGACCATGGGCGCCGGGTCCACGGCCACGCCCTACATCATGCCCGCGGTGGAGAACATCAACGGCCAGGCCATCGTGCTGCACAACAAGCACAAGGACAAGCGCGACCCGAAGCAGTGGAAGGGCTTCAAGTTCGGTGTGCCCTTCGACTATTCCATGCACAATTTCCTGCTGCGCTACTACGTGGCGGAGCACGGCATCGACCCGGACCAGGACATCCAGATCCGCGTGGTACCGCCGCCGGAAATGGTCGCCAACCTGCGCGCCGGTAACCTCGACGGCTACCTCTCCCCCGACCCGTTCAACCAGCGCGCGGTGTACGAGAAAGTCGGCTTCATCCATATCCTGACCAAGGACATCTGGGAGGGCCACCCCTGCTGCGCCTTTGCCTGCAGCCAGAAATTCGCCAGCGAGATGCCCAATACCTACGCGGCGCTGTTCAAGGCCATCGTCGACGCCACCCACTTTTCAGCCAAGGAGGAGAACCGCGCGGAAATCGCCAAGGCCATCTCCCCGAAAAACTACCTCAACCAGCCGGAAATCGTGGTCAGGCAGGTGCTCACCGGGCGCTACGTGGACGGCCTGGACAAGAAGGTGCACGACGTCCCCGACCGCATCGATTTCGATCCCTTCCCCTGGCACTCCATGGCTGTGTGGATTCTCACCCAGATGAAGCGCTGGGGCTACGTGGAGGGTGACATCGACTACAACGGTATCGCCGAGCAGGTCTACGTGGCGGCGGAGACCGCCGACGTGATGAAGGACCTGGGCTACACCCCGCCGTCCAGGACCTATGAAAACTACACCATCATGGGCAAGGAGTTCGACTATACGAAACCCGAAGAGTACATCGCCAGCTTCGACATCAAGCGGAGCTGATCATGGCGAGTCTCAATGTACGGGCGGTGATCGTCTCACTGCTCATGCTCATCGTCCTGCTGGGCCTGTGGGAGGCCCTGAACCAGCCTCCCGAGGCCAGCGAGGCCATGACCGAGTTCGAACTGCTGATGGGCGGTGCCGACGATGAGGCGCGGGTGCCCCCGCCCTCCCAGGTGGCGGTCCACGCATGGGACGAGTTGAGCAACCCGTTCTACGACGCAGGGCCCAATGACAAGGGTATCGGCATACAGCTGGCGTACTCCCTGATGCGTGTGCTTACCGGCTACTTCGCCGCGGCGCTGATCGCTATCCCACTGGGTTTCGTGATCGGCATGTCACCGCTGATGCACAAGGCGCTGAACCCGTTTATCCAGGTGCTGCGGCCGATCTCGCCGCTGGCGTGGATGCCGCTGGCGCTGTTCATTATCAAGGACTCCGAGCAGTCGGCTATTTTCGTGATTTTCATCTGTTCCATCTGGCCGATGCTGATCAATACGGCCTTCGGCGTCGCCAACGTGCGCTCGGACTGGATCTCGGTGGCGCGCACTCACGAACTGGGAGCGCTGAAGACGGCCTTCCAGGTAATCCTGCCCGCCGCCGCACCCACCATTCTCACCGGGATGCGTATCTCCATTGGCATCGCCTGGCTGGTGATCGTGGCGGCGGAAATGCTCGTGGGTGGCACCGGCATCGGTTACTACGTGTGGAACGAGTGGAACAACCTGGACCTCAACAGCGTCATTTTCTCCATCCTGATGATCGGCGTGGTCGGCATGTTGCTGGACATGGCACTGGGCAGCGTCGAGCAACTGGTCCAGTACAAGGAGTAATTCATGGCCAAGCCATTTGTCAGCATCGAGAAGCTGACCAAGATATACCCGTCGAAAGACGATGACCTGGTGGTGTTCGACAACGTCAACATCGGCATCGAGAAAGGCGAGTTCGTGTGCATCATCGGCCACTCCGGTTGCGGCAAGTCGACCATCCTCAACGTGCTGGCGGGGCTGGACGAACCGAGCGCGGGCACCATCGTGATGGACGGCAAGGAGGTACGCGGCCCCAGCCTGGAGCGCGGCGTGGTGTTCCAGAACTACAGCCTGCTGCCCTGGCGCAGCGCGCTGCAGAACGTCTGCTTCGGCGTCCGCGCCAGGTACCCGGGCTGGAACAAGCGCCAGGTGCAGGAGCACAGCGCCCGCTACCTGGAGATGGTCGGCCTGGGCGCCTCACTGAACAAGAAACCCTCGGAGCTGTCCGGCGGCATGCGCCAGCGCGTCAGTATCGCGCGCGCCTTCGCCACCAGCCCGAAGCTGCTGCTGGACGAACCCTTCGGCGCCCTGGACGCGCTCACGCGCGGCGTCATCCAGGACGAGCTGATCAAGGTCTGGGGCGAGACCCAGCAGACGGTCTTCATGATCACCCACGACGTGGACGAGGCTATCCTGCTGGCGGACCGCATCCTGCTGATGACCAACGGGCCGCGGGCCCAGGTGGCCGAGTCGGTGAAGATCAGCATACCGCGGCCGCGCAACCGCGCGCAGATCGTGGAAGACCCGGCCTACTACCGCATACGTAACCACCTGGTGAACTTCCTGGTGACACGCTCCGGCGAAATTCGCGAGCAGGGCGACAACGACGGCTCCGGGCCGGTAACGGTGGACCCCTCCCTGGACACGACAGCAGATACTGACGACTCATCCGACCCGCTGGCCTCGCAGGCCGCCATTTAATAGCAACAGGAGCCATTATGGACAAGCTAGCTATGACCGAACTCATCATCGCCACCAAGCTCGAGAAGGGGCTGAGCTGGGAGACCATCGGCAGCGACCTGGGCATGTCGCCGGTGTGGGTGACCTCCGCCTGCCTCGGCATGAACAGCGCGCCGCCGGAGAAGGCCGCCGCCATCGCCGACTACCTGGGCCTGGGCCCCGAGGTCGCCAAGGCGCTGGAGGCCTTCCCGCTGAAAACCTGGGAGCAGGCCGTACCCACCGACCCGCTGATCTACCGCCTGTACGAGATCGTCGGTGTCTACGGAGAGACGCTCAAGGAGGTTATACAGGAGAAATTCGGCGACGGCATCATGAGCGCCATCGACTTCTCCATGGAGGTGGACAAGGTGGAGGATCCCAAGGGCGATCGCGTGCTGCTGACCATGAACGGCAAATTCCTGCCCTACAATAGCTGGTAGACCCGGCAGGTTGTGCCATGAGCGACGATTCACGACCGCCCCTGCCGCCCTTCTCGCGCGAGGAGGCCGTCATCAAGGTGCGCAGGGCGGAGGATGCCTGGAACGGCAGGAACCCGGCGGCCGTGGCCCTGGCGTATACGGAAGATTCCGCCTGGCGCAACCGCGCGGAGATCTTCAGGGGCCGCGAGGCCATCGCGGCCTTTCTCACGCGCAAGTGGGCGCGGGAACTGGATTACCGCCTGATCAAGGAGCTGTGGGCCTTTACCGACAGCCGTATCGCCGTGCGCTTCGCCTACGAGTGGCACGACGACAGCGGTTTCTGGTACCGCTCCTACGGCAACGAGAACTGGGAATTCGACGCGCGCGGGCTGATGGCCAGGCGCCACGCCAGCATCAACGACCTGCCGATCGACGCGGCAGACCGGCTGTTCAAGTGGCCGGGCGGCGGGCCGCGACCGCCGGACTACCCGGGCCTGAGCGAACTGGGACTGTAAGCAGCCTGCACGGGGGCTGCGCCGCGAGGCGCTAGTCCCGGCTCCACTACAGCGGGCGCGAGCGCCCGCTGCTCCAGGCCTGCCGCCTGGCGTGTAACTGTCATGAAGCCGTAAGCAAATTACACTATGCTTACAGCCCTGCGCAGCACACCAGGAAAATCAGACCACATGACAACTTCCCGCACCCGTTCGCTAATTTGCGCCGCCCTGGCGCTCGCCCTGTCTGCACCGGCGGGCGCCCAGAACCTGCTCGAGGAGGTCATCGTCACCGCGCAAAAACGCGCGCAGTCGGCCGGCGACGTGCCACTTTCCATTACCGCCTACAACTCCGACTTCCTCGACAGCGTGGGGATCGAGGGTTTCGACCGCCTTTCGGCCTTCGTACCCGGCCTCGTGGTACAGGAGCAGAGCCCGAATAACCCCGCCTTCGTCATCCGCGGCATTACTTCCGATACCGGCAGCGCACAGCGCCAGTCGCGGGTGTCGATCTACCAGGACGGCATCGATATCTCGCGCTCGCGCAGCTCGGTTGTCGAGCTCTACGACATCGACCGGGTGGAAGTAATCAAAGGTCCCCAGGCGACCCTGTTTGGCTCCGCCGCCAGCGTCGGCGCAATCAGTGTGATCTCCAACAAGCCCACGGACGAGTTCGCCGGCGAGATGTCACTCGGCCTGGGCAACTACGACGAGCGTAATTTCAGCGGCGCACTGTCCGGCCCTATCTGGGGCGACACACTGCGTGCGCGGCTGGCCTGGGTGGACAAGGAGCGCGACGGCTACGTCGAGAATATCGACGGCTCCGATCGCTCCGCCCGCCCCGGCGGCCCCGACGCCGACGACCTGCAGGGCAGGGATACGTTCTCGGCGCGCCTGGTCCTGGACTCGCGACCGCTGGACGAGCTGCTGATCGAGGCAATTCTGCAATACCAGGAGGACTCTCCCCCGGGCACCGCGTTCAAGAGTGCGGTGCTGCCGGCCAGCGGCGGCAACACGGTGCCCTGGGACGACGCCGAACTGGGTCCCAACGGTTCGCGGCGATCAGACTGGCTCAAGGGGCGCCTGGGCCTGGACCGGGAGGTGGAGAGCTACACCCTGACGGTGACCTACGACGCCACGGACAGCTGGAGCCTGACCGGCATCGGCAACTACCGCGAGTTCGATTCCTATGAAATCTTCGACGCCGACGGCAGTTGGTCGAACCTGTTCCAGGCGGCCGAGGACGCCGAGGGCGACCAGTGGAGCGTGGAATTGCGCGCCAACTATGACGACAGTGAACGCTGGGCCGGCTTCGTCGGCGTCAGCGTCTTCGAGGAGGACGGCTACCAGCGCGCACCGGCCGAGGGCGACGAGGGCGTGGTCACGCCCGTCGCACTGGCCTGCATCCTCGCCGACTGCACACAGGAACAGGCTGCCGCACTGCTGGCCGGTGCGGAGAGCGGCGACCTGTTCCAGGCAGAGTTCACCAACTACGGCAAGACCACGAGCTACTCGCTGTACGCCGACGCCACCTACAATGTCACCGAGCGCTTCGCCGTTACCCTCGGCGGCCGCTACGTGCGCGACGAGAAGCAATCCGGTTATGCCGCCGACAGCAACTTCCTGCTCACACAGATCAACTTCGGGCAGACCGACAACCTGCGCATCAACAGCGACGAGGAGGACTTCGACGCCTTCCTGCCGCGCCTGATCCTCGACTACGACGTCACCGACCAGACCAAGGTCTATCTCAACCTGGGCCGCGGACACTCCAGCGAGGTCGTCGATGTAGGTCCGGATCCGGATGCCGCGGGACTGGAGGTGCCGCAGATCGTGACCACCATCATTCCTGAGGAGACTGTGGACAGCGCGGAGCTGGGTTTCAAATCGCAGCTTTTCGATGGCAGCCTGACCGTCGAGGGCAGCACGTTCTACCAGTTGTACAATGACTTCCAGACCTCGATCCTGGACAACCTGCAGGAGCGCACGGTCTCGGTAGACGAGGCCACCATGTACGGGGTGGAGGCGACGGTCAGTTACGCGCCCACCGCGGCCTGGTACACCTTCGCCAACGCCGCCTGGATAGACGCGGAACTGGACAGCGGCGACGTGGATGACCCGGTGGTGGATTTCGATGGCAACCGCTTCCGCCTGCAGCCCGAGACCTCACTCTCGGCGGGCGTGCGCTACACCTTCGCCGCCCTGTCGGGCTCCTTCGACCTGGGCGCCTACTGGGACTACCGCAGCAACGTGTTCTTCGAGGAGGACAACGCGCCCAAGGTCGGCATTCCCATCAAGCAAAGCGGCTATGACCTGTGGTCGCTGCGCGCCGGCTACCTCGCCGACAGCGAACGCTACCGGCTGCAGGTCTATGTCAACAACCTGCTGGACGAGGAATACACGATCGATGGCGGCAACACCGGCGGCGACCTGGGCTCGCCGACGTTTATCGCCGGCCCGCCGCGCTTCTACGGCGCCGAACTGACATGGTTCTTCTAGGGCGAGGGTTGCGGGCGGCCCACTTACGCCACCGCGCGAAGGGTTTCAGGACGCCTTGAGGTAGCCGTTCTCCTCCAGTTCCAGCAGCAGTAGTTGCTGGATGATGAACTCGCGCCGGCTGTTGGGGTGCTGCAGGCCGATACGCTTGAGAAACGGCTCGGCCTTGTGTTCATCCACCCGGTGCACCAGCGCCCGCAGCATGGTGTACACGAACTCTCCCGGGTCCTCGGCCAGTTCCTTGACCTGGCGCAGGCTGTCGGCGAGCGCGACCTCCTCCTGTGTCAGGTCGGTGCCGAAGGGAAACACCGGCAGCGTGGCGCTGGCGTACACACCGCCCAGCGCGCGCTGCAGCCGCTCCGGCGTGTTGTGCCTGGCCGACGCTGGCAACTCCCACTCCGCTTCCAGTTTGCCGCTGGCCCGCGCGGCGCCGACCAGTTCATCCTGGAAGCGCGAATCCGCCACGGCCACCAGGCGCTTGATGATTTCACTGTCGCTCTGGCCGCGCAGGTCCGCGATACCGTACTCGGTAACGATCACGTCGCGCAGGTGCTTGGGAATGGTGATGTGTCCGTAACTGGGCACAATATTGGATTGCAGCCCCTTGCCCTCGCCGCGGGTGGCGCGAACACACAGCACGGAGCGCGCGCCGGGCAGGTCGTGGGCCATGGCGACAAAATTGTACTGCCCGCCCACGCCGCTGATGACCGTGCCGTTCTCCAGCGCGTCGGAGGCGACCGCCCCAGTCAGGGTGACGATCATGCCGGTATTGATGAAGCGCGCATGCTGTCGCTGTGCGCAGTAGAGCGGGTAGTCGAGCAGCAACTGGTTGGTGCGCTGCACCCCGGTCATGCAGATATCGGCCTGGCCCTGCGCATCCAGCGCGGCGAGCTTGCGGTAGAAGTCACGCGGGCCGAGGAAAAAGCCGCCGTGCAGTATCCGCCCGCCCTGCAGGCTGTTGCCCCTGACAGCCTGCACTATGGCGCTGCGAGTCTCGGGACACGAGGTATCCAGCGGACACCGTGTGTCGCCGATGCACAGGCTATCCTCCTCTATCCGCGCCTGTGGCGGCAGCAGACCCAGCGCCTTGAGTGCTGCCAGGGCGGCCGAGTCGATGTAACGCGGTATGACCTGCTCGCTAAAAGCGAGGTCCAGCAGCCTGTCATCGATCTGCTCGCTGATCGCGCCCGCGTTGAGCGCCCGTTGCAGCGACAGGTTGTCGTAGACCCGCCGTTTCACGATACCCTGTTCAATCAGGTGCAGCATGCCGTTGACAAACATCTCGGTGGAGACGTACAGGCCGCTGTCGAACGGCTTGCCGTTGTCCACAAGCCCCGGGTTGGGCGCGCGAATGCAGGTAATGGCGTCGAGCAGGTTGCGGTAGTCGACATTGTGGTGCTGGCGCAAGATCAGCGCCTGGGCGACGGCATCGCCCAGCGCGCCGATACCGATTTGCAGGGTGCCCCCATCGCGGACCAGGGAACTGGCGTGCAGCGCCGTGGCGTAGTCGCGCAACGGCACGCTGCTGTTGGGCACCGCGAACAGCGGGGTGTCGATGGACGGGTGACTGACCAGGCCGTGCAGGGCCTCGCTGTCGATCAGCGCGTCGCCTTCCATGAATGGCAGTTCGCTGTTCGCCTGCCCCAGGGTTACCCAGGGATAGGGGTTGGTAGCGGCGAGCGTATGCACGATCTCCAGTGCGACGTCCGGGTTGCAGGACAGGCTGACCTGCAGGCCCGCCTCGCAGTCCCGTGTCGCCACCAGCTGCACCAGCACGTTGACACCCGCGGCGACCATATCCCTGGCGATATGCGTGTAGTTGCTCGAGATATAGTTGCGCTGGGCCTGCGCATTGCCCTTCATGGAGCCCGCCTTGAAGTAGAACTCGCTGACACGGATATTGTCCGGCAACGTTCCGCGGCGCAGTGCGTCCATGTAGTCCAGCCGCGCCACCCCGCCGAACAGTCTCTCCAGGATGGGCCTGGCCAGCCGCGCCTGCAGATCTTCCCCCGGCGATGGCGGCTCCAGCGACAGGGCGGTGTAGATATGCAGGTCAATTGACGGATCCGCCAGCGCGCGCTGGAAAAACGCGTTCATCAACTGGGTGGGCTTGCCCAGCCCCAGCGGCGCGCCCAGCACCAGTCGCTTCCCCACCACCTCGATGGCAAAGTCGACGCAATCCTCGACCCTGTCAAATCGCCTTGTCATGCTCCGGAGTCCCCCTGGATATTGCGTTGTCCCCGCCTGGATCAGGCTGTCTCCACACCTGGCGGCAGTTCGTCCGACGCGACAGCACCGGAGCTACGCGGCCTTACGCGCAGCAACCACGCCAGGGCGGGCAGCAGGACCAGGGCGCCGATCATATTCCAGAAGAACATGAAGGTCAGCATCAGGCCCATATCCGCCTGGAACTTGATGGGTGAGAAAATCCAGGTGCCCACCCCGATCGCCAGTGTGACGCCGGTGAACGCCACCGCCGTGCCGGTGGAACGCAGCGCGCGGAAGTAGGATTGCGTGAGATTGGCGCCGTTGTCCAGGTTGTTCTGCAACGAACTGTAGATATAGATCCCGTAGTCGACCCCGATGCCGACGCCGAGGGCAATGACGGGCAGGGTAGCGACCTTCACCCCAATGCCCAGGGCCGTCATCAGGGCCTGGCCGAGCACGGAGGTGAGCATGAGCGGCACGATAATACAGGCCGTGGCGCGCAGTGAGCGGAAGTTCAGCAGGCACAACAGGATGACCACCGAGTATACCCATACCAGCATGCGTAACTGGGCCTGCTCGATGACGATATTGGTCGCCGCCTCCACGCCCGCATTGCCGGCGGCAAGTTCAAACCTGACCGTGTCGGAATTGTGTTCTGCGGCAAACGCCTCGGCGGCGCTGACCACGGCATTCAGGGTCTCCGCCTTGTGGTCATCCAGGAACAGGATGATCGGCACCATGGAACAGTCGGTATTGCGCAGGGAGCTGGGGGCGCGACTCAGGGAATTGTTGAGAATCAACTGGTTGCGGCTGATATCGAACCACTTGGGGCTGCCCTCGTTCATTCCCATGATGACCAGCTTCGATACGTCCACCAGCGACATCGCCGACTGCACCCCCGGCACGTTCTCCATCGCGCCCTGGAAACGGTTGACAGCGGCGATGAACGGGTAGCTGCCGCACTGCTGTTCACCCGCCTGTGCCATCACCACGAACACGTCCGTGGACGTGGAGTAGTTTTCGTTGAGAAACGCGTTGTCGCGATTGTAGCGTGAGTCCGGACGCAGCTCCGGCGCCCCGGGGTCCAGGTCGCCGATCTTCTGGTTCTGGCCGTATATGCCGCCGCCGATGAACAGCGCCAGCGCCACCGCGATCACCGCGACGGCCGGCCGTGCCTGGGTCGTGCGCGACAGCAGCCGCCAGTGCCTGAACCGGCTGTGCTCCTTGATATCGCGGTACTGGCGCCCGCCCTCACTCATCCCGGTCACCGACAGCACCAGCGGCAATAACAGCAGGTTGGTGAGGATGAGTACGGCGATGCCGGTGCTGGCGACCAGCGCCAGCTCCTTGATGATGGGAATATCGATTACGCGCAGCGTGAGAAAACCGACGCCATCGCTGATAAGCGCGATAAAACCCGGCTTAGACAGGCGCACAAAGGTCAGCTCGGCGGACTGTCGCGGTGCAATCCCGTGGTACTGGTGATAGGCAAAGCGATTGACGATCTGCACCGAATGGCTGATCCCCACCGCGAACACCAGGAAGGGCACGAGCATCGAGTAAGGGTCCAGTCCCAGCCCCATCGCGTTGAGGATGCCGAGCTGCCAGACCACCGCGATGGTCGAGCACAACAGGGCCGCGAAGGTCAGGCGCGGGCAGCGGCAATAGGCGTACAGCAACAGCCCCGTCACCACCAGGGCGATGGCGAAGAACGCACCGACGAGAACGGCGCCGTCGATGAGATCGCCGACCAGCTTGGCGAAGCCGGTAATGTGCACCCTGACCCGCGCGCTTTCATACTTGTCCCTGATAAGGTGCTCCAGGTCCCTGGAAAACTGGTGGTAATCCAGCCTCTCGCCTGTCTCCGGGTCCGTTTCGGTCAGGGGCGCAACAATGGTCGCCGACTTGAAGTTGTTCGCCACAAGCCTGCCGATAGTGCCCGACTTCAGGGTGTTTTCACGCAGGTGCAAAAGGCTGGACGGCGACCCGTCGTAGGTGTCCGGAATCACGGCGCCACCGACAAACCCCTCCTCCGTCACCTCCTGCCAGCGCACGTTGGGCGTCCACAGGGACTGCAGCCCCGAGCGGTCCACGCCGTTGATATAGAAGACGTCGTCCGTCGCCTGCTTCAACAGCTCCTGGAACTCGCTGGTGAAGATATCGCCCTCCAGGGTCTCCAGCGTGATGCGCACGGAGTTGCCCAGGCCCTTCAGGTCCTCGCGATTCTCCAGGAAATTGATGATGTAGGGGTGCGACACCGGAATCATTTTCTCGAAGCTGGCGTCGGGTCGCAGGTGGGTCATCTGCCAGCCCAGCAGCAACGTGATCACGGAAAAAACCAGCAGCAGCGCTTTGCGCGAATCCAGCAGCACCGAACCCAGCCAGATGCGCAGGCCGGAATCCTCTGCGGTTTGCCTGACACTGGGGTGCAGCTCAGTCATTGCCCCGCTCCTCGATTTCCACACCGTCGAGACCCACCAGGATGACTTCGCCGGACGCCGTGTCGATCGCCGATGACAGGGTGGCGCGACTGGGCTGGATCGTCGTGGTCAAGGCCTCCTGGCGATCTATGCTCACGACGGCTCCCGAGGCGCCCACCATCACGAGACGCCCCTGCTCCGTCACCGCACCGCCGTAGAGGCTGATCTGGCTCGGATTGAGCACTGCCGACCAGGTGACGCCCCGGTCATCGCTGCGAAAAATATTGCCGCGCAGGCCGAAGCTGAACACGCTGCCGTCGCGCACCGCAACGCCAAACAGGCTGCCCACGTAGACATCTTCATTGCGTGTCCAGCTGCGACCGCCATCGTGGGAGTGGTACAACAGCCCCGCCTCGCCGCTCAGGTAGAGATGTGCCCGTCCATCGGCTGCGATACTGTAGTAGTGATAGCGGTCCGGGTTATCGATAGCGTCGGCCCTGAGGTGCCAGTTGGAGCCCCCGTCCAGCGTTTGGTAGATCATGCCGTAGGCCCCCACCGCCCAGCCCTCACTGGTGCTGGTGAACAGCACATCCAGCATCGGGTCGACCGGCCCCGTCTCCAGTGCGGCCCGTGCGTCCTCGACGTAGAACTGCGCGTCCTCCAGGGCGTAGGCCGTGTCCGCTGGCACCTCCTTGCCCGCCGCTGCCAGTTCATCGACCAGCGCCTGCATCCGCTCGAGCTGACGCTCGGCGTACGCCAGGAATTGCCGGTTCGCCTCGTTGCCGTCGAACTGCAGGGTCCAGGTTGCGCCGCCGTCGGCCGTATGCAGGATCGTACCGGCGTGCCCGACAGCCCAGCCATGTTCCGCGCCGGCAAATTGCACCGCGGTCAGGGTGACACTCACCGGCGAGGGAGACTGCTCCCAGCTGTTACCGTCATCGAAAGACCTGACGATCAGGCCCCGCTCTCCGACCGCCACCAGTGTGTCGCCCGCACGCGTGACATCGGTGAGCGAACTGGATGCAACGTCGCGCATCTGCAGCGCCGGCGTGAACTGGTAGTCCGCCCCGGCGGTCGGGACGCAAAGCAGCAGCAACGCGAACGCGGTTGCGGTGAAACCGCCGCGCATCAACGTCGGCCCGCGCGCCGCAGTGCAGAAGGAGTGAAATCCTCAAACTTGCCAACGTAGTCGAAGTCGTACTGGTAACCGTCTTCCTCGTTGTCCAGCCCTATCACCAGGTAGCGACCGGAAATAAGGTCGTGCAGGGATTCCGCCGCAAGCCACGGCACTTCCACCTGGTAGTGCATGATCGGGTGACCCTCCTTGACCCGCCACAACTCTCCGCGCCCGTCGTAGTGATCGATGATGCCGATCTGCCAGGTATCCTCGTCAACGTAGTAGGTCCTGCGCGCATAGATGTGCCGCGCCCCTTCCTTCAGAGTGGAGTCAACGACCCAGACGCGGTGCAGTTCGTAGCGCAGGTAGTCCGGGTTCATGTGGCCTGGCTTGACAATATCCTTGTAGTCCAGGTCGCCGCGACGCAGGCCGTAGCTGTTGTAGGGGATATACATCTCCCGTTTGCCGACCAGCTCCCAGTTGTACCGGTCCGGCGCCCCATTGAACAGGTCCAGGTCATCGGCGGTGCGCAGGCCGTCTGAAGCCGTGCCCGGGCCATCGTAGGCGATGTTGGGCGCGCGCCGCACCCGGCGCTGGCCGGCATTGTAGACCCAGGCTGCGCGCGGCTCCTTCACCTGGTCGATATTTTCGTGCACCAGCAGCACATCGCCTTCCAGGCGGGCTGGAGCAAGAATTTTCTGCATGAAAACGAACAGCCGGTTCGGGTAGGGGTTGTTGGGGACACGGTTGGCGAACAGCGAAAACTCCTCGAACAACACCGGCGCAAAGGCGCCGTTGGCCTGCACGGGGATCTGTGTATAACGCCGCTCTACGCCCAGCGCCGTGCGATAGCGCGTAATGTGGTTCCAGATGACTTCCAGCCCGTTCTGCGGAATGGGAAACGGTACATTCGCCTTGAAGTTCAGCAGTCCGTTGCCGCCCTTGACCATATCCGTTTCCGTCGCCCCGGCCTTGATCAGGTCAAACTCATTCTGCGGCAGGCGCGCACTGCGCCGCGTCGGATAGATCGGCATACGGAACGTGTCCGGGTAGCGCTCGAACAGGGCGACCTGCCCGGGGGACAGTTTGTCCTTGTGCTGTTCGTAGTTCTCCGCGGTAATCGTGAACAGCGGTTTATCGTCGGCGAACGGGTCGACGAGCCGCTCGCCCTCCTGGTAGTTCTCCGGCAGCTCGGTAATGCCTCCCGTCCAGGGGGGAATGCTGCCGTCTGCGTTACCGGCGCGCTCCGCGCCCATGGGAGTCAGGCGCTCGCCGCCGAGTTCGGCGGCCTGCTCGGCCGTGATTTTGGCACTCGCGGGCAGGGCGGCCGCCGTCAGTGCCAGTGCCGCCAGTGATGTACGCAGTAGGTTGCTCAGTATCATGAAATGCTCCAGCTTTATCTGCTCAGAATGCGGCCGAGAAACTCAGCGAGATGAAGTCCCGGTCTTCCTGATCGTTATAGTCCGCGCCGAAAAAGGTCGTGTAGGAAATGTCCGCCTGGTAGGTGCTCAGGTAATCGGCTTTCAGGCCAATGCTCAGCGCCATGCGATCCTCGATGAAGTTGGGCGGCGGCGAGGTGCCCTCGACGTCGTGGGACCAGGCCATATTCGGGGTCAGGTTGATGCCGGCGAACGCGTCGGAGTATTCCAGCCCGGCGCGCACCCGGTAACCGAAGGAGAAATCCTCGACAAAGCCCTCATCCTCGCAGTAGCTCGCATTGCCGTTGGGCACCACCCCCAGCGGCTCCAGCGCCGGGTGGGAACTGCAGGTAACCGGCACGTTGAACTCCTCGCTGATGAACGGTTTGAAGGTGTTGATACCGTAGGCCGAAGAGCGCCCGTAGTTGATGTCGTCGTCCATGTCGCCTATCCAGGTCGCGCCCAGTTCGGCCGCGAAGGACAGCCGGTCCGCGCCGAAGACCTGTTCGAAGAAGCGGATGAAGGTGGTTTGCAGCTGGGTGTAGGACACCTCGTCGTAACCGTGCACCACGTTGCCGGCCCCCGCCGCCTGCGAACGCGGCAGCATTGGCGACCACTCCGCCAGGTCGCCCAGGGCCAGGGCCTGCAGCAGGTCGACGGTGTTGATCTGCAGGGGAAAGTCGTCGCGGTAGCTCAGTTCCCCGGACCACGCCCACTCACCGATATTCGTGGCGAAGGTCAGGCCCCAGACATCCACATCTTCCGGAAACTCGAAGAAGTAGGCGGGATCCGCTCCCAGGATGAACGGCGAACCAAAGTTTTGCGTGGCGTTGCGGCCGCTGAAAATCGGGGTGCGATTGTGTACGTTGAGGTAGTAGAAGCCGAACTCGCTCGCGTTCAGGGATTCGACGAAATAGCGCGCGGCGATACCCCACTGCCCCGAATCCGACGCCTCGTCGTCCCCGATACGCGGGATGGTAAAGCCGGTCAAAAACTGGTCACGGTCCGACGACGTGGCCGTGGCGGTCAGGTAGTTGCAGCCGCCGCCGTAGGGGTCAGCAGAGTTCCAGAAGGTACCGCATTCGTCGACTACCGTGCGCTGCCACTCGTACTGATAAAACGCCTCAATGCTGAGGTCATAGGTCACACCGAGATTGCCGTAGACCATACCCACCGGCAACAGCGCTTCCTTGATCTCCGAGCCCGGCCGGCGCAGGGCGGTGACGTCGAAGGGGTTGATCACGTTGACGCCGTTCTGGATGAACGTGCTCTCACCCCAGCTCAGCACCATATTGCCGGCGCGCAGTTCCAGCGGCGAATCGCCGATATCGAAACTGGCGTAGGCGTAGTAGTCGAGGAACTCAAAGCCGTCCTTCTGCGCCAGGTCCTCGAAACGCGAGGTATCGAGCCTGCTGTCGGCCTCGTAGTTCGTCGCCGCGTGGCCGTGGTCGACTTTCTCCTTGTCCAGCGCGTAATCGTACCAGTACTTGAAGCGGGTGAAGAAGCCATACCGGTCCGCGTCCAGTTGCAGGTCGTGCACGCCTTTCACCAGCAGGGAGTACATATCCCCCTGGTCGTAGTTGAGATTGCCGTCATCCGCCGTGCTGGAGGCCGCGCGGCCCTTGCCGTTGGTGTTACCGGGAGAAACCACGCGCCTGGAGGGGTCTTCGGTTCTCCAACTCGCACCGATCGACAGCGTGGAGGTGAAATTGCCCTCAAAAGGCCCCAGGTCGAACGTCGTGGCGATTGCATTGTGCCCGGCCAGGCAGGCTGCCAGGCCTGTGGCGACGGTGATCGTGTGGCGCAGGACATCCATCATTCTTATATCCCCCTTGGTCGAGGCAGGTAAAGATTCCCAACAGCTTTGTATCGCTCAACGGCGGATCATAGACAGGATTTCGCTGCCGGAAGTTGTCCTCGATCAAGTGTAGGCCATGATTGGCAAAAAGAAATTTTCCGGCCGCTGGCAAGACGTCGCCCGCCGGCCTTGCTGGCGCGCCGCGACCGGGTGGCGACAGATCAACGCGACCGACAGGCATGCTTCAACTCGGCAAAGCTCTGCTGCAGCAGTTTGCCGATAGCGTTGATATTCGGCTGTTCGGTCGGGCAGCTGGTAACGGCGAAACACAGCTTGTTGACGTAGCTGATCACCGTAATATTGATGCCCATGCCGTCGGTGACTACCGACAACGGGTACAGCGCCTGCAGTTCGGAGCCCTGCAGGTAGAGCCTCTGCCTGGAGCCCGGCACATTGGAAAAGATGGCGTTGATGGCCGGGTTGACCCGCGACACATTGCCCGTGAGTGTCAACAGGACGGTCGGCATCAGCAGCATATTGGCAAAATCCTGCGACGCGGCCGGGGTCATACGCGACAGTTCGGTCTTCGCCCGGGAGGTGCTGCGGATCACGCGCTGCAGGCGCCGCCGGGGGCTCGATTCCTCGGTAAAGAACGGGCAGAGAATGAAACTCAACCGGTTCCCCTGTGTCTCTCCCGCGTGCTTGAGCGACACCGGCAATCCGGCTACCAGGGATTTTTTCGGCAGCGCTTTCTGAGCGCCAAGATAGTGGCGCAACGCGCCTCCACAGACGGCCAGCAGCACGTCATTCACGGTTCCACCGTATGCGCGTGCAATGGCGCGGACCTGGCCCAGGGGAAGGTCACAGGTGGCGATACAGCGCCGTGAATCGACATCCCGGTTGAAAATGCTCTGCGGCGCCGTGAACGGCAGTGTCATACCAGAACCATCACCGCGCAGTGCATCACGGCTCATATGCGCCAGTAGCATCAGTATCTCCGGCATGGCCGCCGACTGGTGCCTGGCCTGCTCGACCAACTCGCGCATGCGCCGCCCGATATCAAGCCGCCTCGCGCGAGATGTTTCGGCCGTCAGCGCGGGGGCCGGCCTGAAACGCCGCGTCGGTGAAGTACTGAAGATCGCATCGACCATCTGCAGCGCGCCGACACCGTCCACGAGCGCGTGATGCACCTTACAGTAGAGGGCGAATTTATTGCCCGGCAGGCCCTCGATGATATGGATTTCCCACAGTGGGCGTCCGCGGTCGAGTTTACGCTCATGCACGGCGGTGACCAGCTGCAGCAGGTCATCCATGCGCCCCCCGGGCCGCAACGCGTAGTGCAAGACATGCCGCGCCGGGTCGTAATCCCCCGCTTCCACCCAGCGCGCCCTGCCCAGGTCGTCGGGGTCGCTCAGGCGCTGGTTGAGGATGGGCCAGATTTCGTTCAGCCGGCCGCAGTCCCGCGCCAATCTCCCCATATAACCACGCGGCATATCCGCCGGAGGTTTAAAAATCATCAGGCCGGCCACATGAAACGGACGGCGCTCCGATTCCAGCCGTAAAAACGTGCTGTCCTGGAAAGTCAGTTTGCCCATGAACACTCCCCTCCCCCCCAGCCTAGGCCATATTCCCGGGCCGTTCCAGCGCGGCGGTTGCCGCCTGGTCGGTACGCGACCGGCAGAATCCGCCAGAGCGAGCAAACATTGACCTATGCCAATCACCCGTGTGGCGCGCGCTAACTATACTGCAGGCATAAGCAATAATTATCCTGGCCCACCCAGGTTGAGTGCCCCCTATGCGTCGACTGCTTGCCAGTTCTGCCTGCCTGCTCGCCCTCGCGATTTCGCGCCTGGCGGCGCACGGTGCGCGCGACATGCCCGTGTGGGGCGACCTCTGGCTGCGCAACGTACCCGAGCAGTACGTCGAATTCTCTGTGCGCGGCGGGATACTGGAATTGCTTCTCTACCGGAACCCGATCCAGGAGTGATGGTCCTGCGCCCGCGCATCACCGCGCTCTGTCTGTGTCTGTGCCTGTGCCTGTTCGCGCTGCCGGCCGGTGCGCAGCACTCGCTCATCCTGCCCGGCGCCACTCGCTCACTGTTGCTCGATGCGCTGCGCGTCGGCGACAGGTTGCTGGTGACCGGCGACCACGGGCACATCCTGTACAGTGACGACGGCGGCAGCAACTGGACGCAGGCCGCCGTGCCCACGCGCGTCATGCTCACCGCGCTGGCGTTTCCCAGCCCGCAGCGGGGCTGGGCCGTGGGACATGATGGACAAATCCTGGTCAGCGTGGATGGCGGCATGCGCTGGACGGTGCAACGCGATGGCCTGGCGGCGCAGCGCCGCCTGGACCGGCAAAACCTCGCCCGCCTGGAGACAGCCGTGGAAGCCTGCCTGCGCAGGCTGGGGTCGAAGGCCTTGCCGGACGAACGCCTGTCGGCCTGCAGCGAACTGGCGGAACTCGAGGCGCAGCGCGACCTCGCCCGGGAGCGCATGGCCGAACCCGTACATACCGCCCCCCTGCTGGACGTCTTTTTCGTCGATGACCTGACCGGCCTGGCCGTGGGCGCGTTCAACACGCTGCTGCGCACCACCGACGGGGGCGTTACCTGGACAGCGCAGGGTGCGGCGCTGGACAACCCCTACGAATTTCACCTCAACGCCATCACCGGCGGACCCGACGGTAAACTGTGGATTGCCGCCGAGGGAGGCCTGCTGTTCCACAGCGGGGATGGCGGTGCCACCTGGGAGACGCTGGCAACACCCTATGAGGGCTCCTGGTTCGGCATCATCCGGGCGCCGGGCACGAATACGCTGGTCGTGTTCGGGCTGGGCGGGAACGCGTTTCGCAGCGTCGACGGCGGTCGCAGCTGGCAGCGGGTCGCTACGGGCAGCGCGCGCTCGCTGGCGGGCGGCGTGTTTATCAACCGCCGCTACGCGCTGCTGGTGGGGGCGGTCGGCACACTGCTGGTCAGCGGCGACGGCGGCGCCAGCTTCGCGCCGCGCGACTGGGGCGGTCGCCAGGGCCTGAGCGCGGTAGCGCACGCAGCCGATCACGCCATCCTGGTGGGCCAGGGCGGTATCCACCGCGTGCATCCTTTCGGGGGCCACCCATGAGCGAACCGGCCTCACCGCACACCTACCGCTGGGGTCAGGAGATACCGCGGCTGGAACAGCTGATTTTCAGCCGCCGTCCCCTGTGGTTGGCGCTGTTCGCGCTGTTGACGCTCGTGCTGGGTTGGCAGGCGTCGAAACTGCAACCGGATGCCAGTTTCGAGAAAATGATCCCGCAGGAGCACCCCTATATACAGGCCATGATGCGCCATATCGAGGAACTGGGCGCCGCGGGCACCACCATACAGATCGTGGTGCAGGCGCGCCAGGGCGACATCCTGGACGCCGCTTACCTGGACACGCTGCGCGAGGTGACCGACGAGCTGTTCTACATGCCGGGGGTCGATCGCAACAGGATGCGCTCACTGTGGACCCCGAACGTGCGCTGGACCGAGGTCACCGAAGAAGGCTTCGAGGGTGACAAGGTCATCGACGCCCGCTACGACGGCAGCCCGGCGGCGATGGAGCAACTGCGCACCAATATCCTGCGCTCGGGCGAACTCGGGCGCCTGGTCGCCGACGACTTCCGCTCGTCCATCGTCGAAGCCCCGCTGTTCGACCGCGACCCCCGCAGCGGCGAACCACTGGACTACTGGGCGTTTGCCAACGCGCTGGAAGCGGATATTCGCGAAAAATTCCAGGGCGAGGGTGTCAATATCCGTATCGTCGGCTTCGCCAAGATGGTCGGCGACCTGCTGGACGGGATTCGTGCGATCCTCATCTTCGGCGTCATCACCGCCGGCATCACCGCGATCCTGCTCTATTTCTATTCCTACAGCATACCCGCTACCGCGATAGTCCTGCTCTGCTGCCTGACGGCTGTCACCTGGCAGCTGGGGCTGCTGCACCTGCTGGGTTACGGCCTCAACGCGTACTCCATTCTCGTGCCCTTCCTGGTGTTTGCCATCGGCATCAGTCACGGCGTGCAGGTGGTCAACGGCATCGCCGTGCGCAGCGAGGGCGACAGCAGCAGCCTGGAGGCCAGCCGGGGCGCGTTCCGCAGCCTGTACGTACCCGGCATCACCGCGCTGGTATCCGACGCGGTGGGCTTCCTGACCATGCTGCTCATCCCGATCGAGGTGATCCGCGACCTCGGGGTCGCCGCCAGCGTTGGCGTGGCCGTGGTCATCCTGACCAACCTGGTGTTGTTACCCATTATCATGTCCTATCGCCGGCTGCATACTCGCAGCGTGGCGCGGATGCGCGCCGGGCCGGAGCAGAAAAAACCCCACTGGGAACTGATCGCGCGCTGCGCGCAACCGCGCGGGTCGCGCGTCATCATCGTCATTGCCCTGGCGCTGGCGGCACTGGGTGTCTACCAGGCCCGCGACCTGCAGATCGGCGATCTCGATGCGGGCGCGCCGGAGCTGCATCCCGACTCGCGCTACAATCGCGACAGCGCCTACATCAACGAACACTACGGCACCAGTTCCGACCTCATGGTAATCATGGTCGAGACCCCGCCGGAGCGCTGTTCCGACTACGACAACATGGCCTTGATCGACCATTTCATGTGGCGCCTGGAAAACGTCGAGGGCGTGGAATCGGTTATCGGCTCGCCGACGGTGTCGCGCCTGGTGCTCAGCGGGTACAACGAGGGCAGCCTCAAGTGGGCCACGATCACCCGCAATCAACTGGCGCTGAATTCCACCTTCGGGCAGATACCCGAACAGCTGATCAACGCACAGTGCAGTCTCTCCCCGGTCATCGCCTTCCTCTCCGACCATCGCGCAAACACCCTGGATCGCGTGGTACAGATGGTCGAGGCCTTCGCCGCGCAGCACAACAGCGAGCGCATTCGTTTCGTGCCGGCCGCCGGCAGCGCCGGCATCGAGGCCGCCACCAACCAGGAGATAGAGCGGTCGCGCAACCGCATGCTCTACCTGGTGTATACGGTCGTCGCCCTGCTGGTGTACATCAGCTTCGGCACCCTGCGCGCCGTGGTCTGTATCCTCCTGCCGCTGGCGCTGACCTCGATCCTCTGCCAGGCGCTGATGGCGACGCTGGGTATCGGGGTCAAGGTGGCCACACTGCCGGTCATTGCCCTGGGTGTCGGCGTCGGGGTGGATTACGGGATCTACGTATACGCCCGACTCGCGCACTTCCTGCGCGAGGGCCTGGCGGTGGCTGAAGCTTATCGCCGGACACTCTACTCGACCGGCAAGGCGGTGGCCTTCACCGGGATCACGCTGGCCGTGGGGGTGGCAACCTGGGTGTCTTCACCGATCAAGTTCCAGGCGGACATGGGCAAACTGCTGACCTTCATGTTCGTGTTCAACATGGTCGGGGCGCTGACGCTGTTACCGGCGCTGGCCAGCCATCTACTATCGCGGGAGACGCCACCATGACCAGGAGATTCGCTGTCGCAGGCCTGCTGCTGTACGTCATGCCGGTACTGGCACTGGAATTCAGCCTGGACAACGGTGTGGAGCTGTCGGTCGATTCCACCGCCACCTGGGGCGCGCAGTGGCGGGTGGAGGACCGGGACGACGCGCTGACCGGTCGACAGTTCCTGCGGGACCTGCAGGAGGACCCGTTCCTGCCGCTGACCGACCCGCGCTACGCGGAGCAGCAAACACTGCTCATCAACGGCAATGACGGCAACAACAATTTCGACACGGGTCTCATCTCCAATCGCCTGACGCTACTGGTCGATCTCGATTTGCGCTGGCAGGACTACGGGTTGTTCCTGCGCGGGCGGGCCTTCTACGATCGGGTCTACCGGGACAACGACACGGACCTCGGCGCCGTCGACTATCCCACCTACAACAGCGGTCTCATCTACGGCGGCGACACGCAACGTGGCGAATTTCCGCGGCAGACCCGGGACACCCATGGCGACACCGTCGAGTTTCTCGACGCTTTCGCCTACGGCACCTGGGAACTGCCCGGGGACCGGCTGATGGACCTGCGCCTGGGGCGGCAGGTGATCAACTGGGGGGAATCCACCTTCTACCAGGGCGTCAACAGCATACAGAATCGCGTGGATGCCCAGGCGGCGAACGTACCCGGGGTCGAGGTGAAGGAAATTTTCCTGCCCACCGGTGCGCTATACGCCCAGGTGGATATCCTCGCCCACCTGACCATGGAGGCGTACTACCAGTACGAATGGCTGGAGAACGACCTCAACGGTGTGGGCAGCTATTTTTCCTACACCGACCAGGTAGGGCCTGGCGCCAATGCCTTCCTGATACCGACACCCGACAGCCCGCTGGTGCCCGAGGAAATCCGCGGCAACGAGTTCAATCTGCGCGGCGTACCGCGAACGCGCGATGACAACGCCAGTGACAGTGGCCAATGGGGCCTCGCCTTCCACTACATCACCCGGGACAACTGGGACGTCGGCATCTACCACGTGCAGGGCCATGACAAGAAACCGTCTTTCGTCCTGGACTACATCGAGGTGCCGGGTTCTCCCCAGCCCGTACCCGTCAGCTACAGGCTGCGCTATTTCGAGGACATCAAGGGCACCGCCGCCAGTTTCACCACCGTGCTCGGCGAGACCAACGTGCAGGGCGAACTGTCCTTCCTCGACGGTACACCGCTGGTAAACGCCGCCGGCGATCCGGAGCGCGGCGACCTGCTCAAGGGCCAGTTGGGCGGCTCCCATGTATTCGGCCCGACCTTCCTCGCCGATGACACCGTACTTACCTTCGAGGGATTTTACGCGGAAGTCACCAGCGCGGACGCGGACGAGCTGCGCTTCGACGACAGTGCGTGGGGCTACTCGCTGCTGGGCGAGTTCTCGTACAACAACGTGCTGCAGGGCTGGGATGTGAAGGTTCCCGTCTACTTCAAGCACGACCTCGACGGCACCCTGCAGGAACTGCAGGTATTCGACGGCGCCAGGGTGCTGAGCCTGGGCATCACCGGCATCTACCTCAACAACCTGAACCTGGGCCTCACCTACGCCATCTACGACGGCGGCGGGCTGACCTACCTGCTCAGTGACCGCGACAATATCGCACTGACCCTGAAGTACAGTTTTTGACAGAGGACGCAATGGTGAAAAAGGCATTATCCCTACTGACAACGGCACTTGCCCTCACGGCGGCGGGCGCGGCCGGCGCGAAAGTCGCACCGGAGGAGGCCGCGGAACTCGGCCGCTCGCTGACACCGATTGGCGCCGATCCAAAGGCAAACGCCGACGGCTCCATCCCCGCCTACACGGGCTCAATGCTGGGGCTGCCCGAGGGGCTCACCTACAAGGGGCCGGGATACCCCTATCCCGACCCCTACGCGGATGACCCGGTACTGCACGACATCAACGCCCAGGACGCGCAGGAACACGCACTGTTCCTGAGCCCGGGACTACAGGCAATGTTCGAACTGTATCCTGAGACCTTCCGGGTAATGGTCTACCCCACCCACCGCGATGGGCGCTACGACGACAGGTACTACGAGCGCCTGCGCTACAATGCGGTGAACGCCGAGCTGTACAATGGCGAGGACGGCATACGCGGCTTCACCGGATCAGTGGCATTCCCCATCCCGCGCAGTGGCGCCGAGGTCATCTGGAACACGCGTACCGCCGGCCCGAACTACACCCTGGCGGGCACCTACTCCGATATCGCCGTGTTCAGCAACGGCTCCCGCTCGGAGCGACGCTCAACCATCATGTCGGAGTATCCTTACGCCAACCCCGCCAACGAGGTGGGGGTCGAGGAGGATGCGCTAGGCATCTGGGCGGCCTACGTCCTCACCGAGGTACACAAACCGGTGCGCGACAAGGGCACGATCACGTCCATTTTCGAGCCCTATGACTACATCACCCACGCACGCGAGGCCTGGCGCTACCTGCCGGGTTCCCGCCGGGTACGGCGGGCGCCCACTGTGGGTTACGACACGCCGGACGGCCCCGGCGGTTTCATTACCGTGGATGACACGCTGGGCTTCAATGGCGCCATGGACCGTTTCGACTGGACGCTGGTGGGCAAGTCCGAGCTCTACGTGCCTTTCCACAGCTACAGTTTCGACACACCCGGACTGGACTACGACACGCTGCTGACGCCCTACCACGCCAACCCCGATTACATCCGCTACGAGAAACGTCGTGTCTGGGTGGTGGAGGCGACATTGAAGGAAGGTGCGCGTCACATCTACGGCAAGCGCCGGTTCTACGTCGACGAGGACAGCTGGAATATCGTGATGACGGAAAACTACGACGGTCGCGGCGAGCTGTGGAAGGTAGTGCTGATCAACTCGATCTACGAGTACAACGTGCCCGGCTACGTCAATCGCAGCATGATGTTCCACGAGCTGAGGGCCGGCGGTTACATCACCATTCGCCTGGTCAACGACAGCGAGCCGCTGGACTACACCGTCGAGCCGAATGGCGAGTCCTACTACTCCCCGACCAACGTGCGCAAACTGGGCCGCAGGTAGGGCGGGGTAGCGGGCGTACACTCACAGGACCAGACGCAATCCGAGAGTAAACATGCGTCCTACGGAGAAACTGTGGCCCATGTCGATGCCATCGAAATCGTCGACATAGGGCGGGTTCTCGTCCGTGATGTTGTCGATGTTCAGGCTGAGCTGGGCGCTCTCCACCCAGGCCTGCGCCGGCAGTTCGTAACTGACGAACAGGTTGGTCACGGTAAAGGAATCGATACTCGTATTGTCGTTGTCGTAGCCGTCCTTGTAGTACGTGGTGAGCATAACTGCGTAGCGGTCGTAATAGGCGCCCAGGTTGAAGGTGACATTGATGCGATTGACCGTGCCGGCGTCCAGTTCGTCGACGGTCTCGCCCCCGGGAACCGGCTGGGAATCACGCTTGAGCACGTAGTTCCCCGCCACGCCGGCAGTAACGGTCAGGTCGGTCAGGGCCCAGGCCTTGCTCACGTTGTAGTCGATACCGCTGGTCTTGATACCTCCGAGGTTGGTGCGCCGCGCGCTGGTAATCAGGTAGGGCGGGTTGCCGTCTGCGTACAGGTCTTCCAGCGAGGTAAAGCCATCCAGGCGCAACCCGTCCAGCCAGGCCTGGGCCTCCTCCAGGGTCGGGTTGATGATGTAGACATCCTCCAGTGACGGCAGGTCGAAGAAATAGGGTTCGAAAAACGGGGTGACGACAATCGCGTTCTCGTAGTCGACATTGTAATAGGTGGCACTGGCGGAAAACCCCTCGATCATCTGCGGCTCCCAGTCGAAACCCAGCGACCAGGTGTCGGCCTCCTCCGGTTCCAGCCCGTCGCTGCCGCCGGCGATCAGGATAGTCGGGCGCAGGAGGTCCAGCGGGCTGGCGTCGTCGGCCAGAAAGGGACTGATCGCCAGAAACTGGGCGCGGGTATCGACGGAACCGCTATTGTCCGCCAGGCTGGGAGCCTGGAAGGACGTGCCCCAGGTACCGCGAATGTTCAGCGCATCCAGCGGCAGCCAGTTGAATCCGAGTTTGGGGTTGCTGGTGCTGCCGATGTCGCTGTAATCATCGTAGCGCCCGCTGACGGACAGGTCGAAGCTGCCCAATGGCGAGTCGGCGCCCAGCACCGGTATGAACAACTCGGCGAACAGCGAGGAAATATCACGGCTGTTGTGGGTGGTCACCGTATCCGGGTTACTCAGGCTGGTGGCGTTACCCTGGGTGACCTTATGCTCCTGGTCCATGTACTCTGCACCGATGGCAATGCGCACCTCGCCCGCCGCCAGCTCGAACAGGCTGCCGTCGACGATACCGCGCAACTGCACGATTTCCTGGTCGCCGTCGCCCACCGCGCCGGCGTAATCGGTAAGGCGCTCGAGCACGGCCGGGTCGGTGCGGGCCACGTCGTAGGGATTGATGGCGCTATCCGTGGTGGTGGCGACCAGCGCCTGCGCCTCGTAGTCGCGGTCGATGCCACGGGTGAGCGCGGAGTTGTCCGAGGCGCCGTAATTCAGCGTGAAGGTGCCCTGCCAGTCGTCCCACAGGTCCACCGTCAGCTTGGGAATGATGTTGTAGGATTCATACTCGCCGCTGTTCTTCGCCGCCCCACCCAACACGCCGTCATAGCTGAAGGACACATCGTGGAAGGTCTCGTCCCCGACCGGCGTGAAGAAGGGGTTGGCAGAGTTGATCTCGCCGCGCCCCTCCACTCCCGTTGAGACCCCCGCGGTATCACCGGCGAAATCGACATCGCGCTCCGAGTAATACGCGGCCAGGTCGAAATGCAGCGAGGCGCTCAGTTCCTGGGTCAGTGAGGCAAACAGCGTGCGCCGCTCCTGGCCGGGCAGGGTCGAGGTAAGGTCGTTTACATCACACAGGTTTTCCCCCGGCAGCAGCGTGGCCATGTCGTAGGAAACACCGCGGCTGGTGATATTGCCCGGCGTACAGGTATCCACGCGGAAGTCGTCGCCGCCGCGCGCCCGGTGGTCGGCATTGATCCAGTCGCGGTCCGCGCCCAGCAGTGTATCGCTCTCGGTCCAGTAGGCCGACAGATAGCCGTTGCCGCCTTTCCAGCTGGTGCCAGCGGTCAGGCTGGCTTCCTTGTTGTCGTAATCGTCGGCCATGCCGTACTTGCCGGTGAATTCCACGCCTTCGAATTCACGCCGGGTGACAAAGTTGATCACGCCGCCCACGGCGTCGGAGCCGTACAGCGCGGACGCGCCGTCGGGGATCACATCGACCCGCTGCAGCACCGCCGGGGGAATCACCGATGGGTCCGGCGACACCTGCTGGAAGCCCGCCCCGGGTAGACGCATGCTGTCGATGAGCACCAGCGTGGTCGATGCCCCCGAGGCACCCAGGTCACGAATATTCGGCCGGTTGATGGGCGCGCCGAGATTGGTGGTGGGCACCGGTACCGTGCCGAAATAGTTGGTGACCTGGGGCACGCGTGCGAGCAGGTCATTGGTGGAGGTGACGCCGGTGATCTCGATCGCCTCGCGATCCATCTCCACCACATTGGTGCCGGTAGGGGCGATGCCGCGGATCATGGTGCCGGTAGCGGTCACCAGGACCTCCTCCAGCGTCGGCGGCGCTCCATCGGTCGCTTCGTCAGGCGCCTCGTCGGACTGCGCCAGGACAACCGCGGGCGCCAGCAGCAGGGCGATACAGGCGCGCCGCGCCGGGAGTGGCCAGCGTGGGCGAAGGCTTGTCAGGTAGTGCGTCATATTATTGCTCTTTATGGCTCTAGTGGTGTTACGTCACAGGGTGTTGCGCTCAGGGCTGGTCTGCAGCCGAGGGCAGCAGCAACAGGCTCACCGGCCCGGCCAGCCCCACACGGCCCAACTCGTCGCGGTACTGCTGCAGCTCCGCGTGGCGTGCATCCGGCGAGTTGACCAGGGAGTTGCGCAAGGGCGGCGTGATAACCAGCCGCAGCTGGTTGTCGCCGGCGCGCAGCGCCGCGGTCACATCGAACAGGAACGGGTCGAAGACGCGCGCGTCGAAGCTCTGGCCGTTGAGCTCCAGCTGCGCGATGCCCGCGACCGCGCCGAGGTCCAGCAACACGCGTTCGCCGGGCGTGACGCGCGGGTCGTCGAAGGTCGTCGCGTAGGCCAGCTGCGTCGGGCCACCCTCCTGGTAAGGCAATTCGCGCAAAAGGGGCAGTTCGCCAGCGGCGCCCTGCGGCTGGCCGGCGACGCTGACGCTCCACGCCGGGTCCAGCGCAATCCGCGTGCGCGCGTGCTGCCGCAGGGTCGCCAGGGGCATGGCGCCCACCTGCAGGGGCTTGTCGGTGAACAACAGGAAACGCGACTCCAGCGCTCCCAGGGCCAGGTCGTAACCGCCAGCGGCGCGTTCGCTTGCCGGCCAGGCCGCACCGGAAGCGGCATCAAACCACCAGGCGGACCTGCCGGCGTCCGGGTTCGCCGGCGTGAGTACACCCGCGGTCTCTTCCAGGGAACGGTTGACCAGCAGGTGTGCGACATCGCCATCCTCGAAGCGCCTGGACACACGGCGCAGCTCCGCCGAGCCGGACACGGCCAGGGCCGGTTGCAGCTGCGCCAGCAACTGCCGCGCGTCGTCGACGCGTCGGCCGTCGGCCAGCGCGCGAATACCGCGCGCGACGCGCGCATCCCCGGACTCATGGTCGTGCAGGCCAAGCTGTCGCCGCGGCAGTTCGCCGAGAAAGTACAGCGGTGCGGACTCGGCAGCCAGCTCCGCCAGCGCCTGCACCGTGGCCGGCGGCATGGACTCGACGTCCGCGACGAGCAGCGGCCGCCCGCCCCCGCGGCCGGTCTGCAGGGCGTGATCGTTGACCCAGGTCCAGGTGACGCCGCGTGCATCGAGGGCGCGCAGGGTCGGCAGCAGGCGCTCCAGCCAGGCCACGCGCGGGTCCTTCTCCCGCGGCAGGAAGCGCGCCAGCGGCATGCCGGACTCCCCCTCCCGCGCGACAGGCGGGTCCTGCGGGAACAATCCGGCAAACAGCAGCGACTGCGCCGCCAGCGGCGAATCCTCTATGGACTTGGGAAAACCGAGAAACGGGTAGTACACCAGCAGGTCCGCCGTGGGCTGCCCCGCCTGCAGGATGTTCTGGCTGCGCCAGAGATACTGGTTGAGCTGCGGCAACGCCCGCCACATCGGCGTGGATGGCCCGTAATTGCCGGCGAAACCGCTCGGGTTGCCCGGCCCCAGGAAAGGGTACCAGCCCAGCCAGCCAAAGGTATCCGCGTAGGCCGCCGACTGGCCGGTGTAGGGCACGCCATGGTAGATCACCTGGTTGACGCCGCTGAGAAACAGCAGGTCCGCGCCGGCCTTGATGTGCCGCGGTGTGACAGCGTAGGCGCGCCTGGCCCAGACGAAGGACTCGGCGCTGACCAGCGGCCGCCCGTACAGCAGGCCGGCCGCGCCGGCGAGCTTCATGGGCAGTTCGGAACTGTTGCCCCACAGGTGTTCGGTCTCGGGAATGTGGTTGGCGCCCAGGGCGCGGATGGTGTCCATGTCCAGCCCGTAGGTCTGCCCCCGCGACAGCAACCCCCGCCGCGCCGCCCAGTCGGCGGAGGTCTCGACAAAGCGCTCGATGACCAGGTCTGACAGGGTCTGCTGGTAATCGTGGCGTACGCGCGCATCGCGCTCATCCAGGCTGAAGGCGGGCGCCGCACGGGTACGGCCCACGTCACGGATGAAAAAATTGTCGCGCGTGTCGACGAACACCGCCGGCAGGTGCGGCGCGAGCTCGTAGCCGCGCCGCAACGCAAAGGCCTCGAGCATATCGCGCGAGGCCAGTCGGTCGAGCTTGAACTCCAGGCTATCATTGAAGAACCCGGCCAGCGGTCGCCCATAATGCGGCGCGAGTCCGCTGCGCTCGCCGTAGGCGTAATCGTAGTGGGCGCGAACCCGCGCCTCGTCCAGGTGATCGATGACGAAGCCCGGCTGCCGGGCCGCCACCAGCGTTGGGGCCTCCGCCGAGGGCATAAGGTAGGCGGCGATGAGCACCCAGTCCCCGGGGGGCGCCCGCCAGCGCAGGACACCGTTTTCCACCCGCTCCGTCAGTACCTGCACCGAGGCGGGGTCCAGCGCCAGGGTGTCGGTGGCGTCCAGCGGGTTGGCGCTGCGCTCACCGCCGCTGACCCGGGCCGCCAGCAGCACAGCCAGGCGGCGCTGCTGCAGGGCGAATCCGCTCAACTCCATGTCGATGAAGAATTCGGCCAGGGCCATGAGATAGTCGTTCACCCCGGGGCGGGGCAGAGGCAGTGTCACTTCCAGGTCCGCGCCGCCGCTGACCCGCGCCTCGGCGTAGCGCAGTGTCCACAGCCCGTCCTCCAGCGCGACCTGCGGCCCCCCCGCCGGCCAGCCGCTGAGATGGTTGAGATAGACCAGCACCTCCAGTTCGCGCGCGCAGCGCATGACCTCATCCAGCGCCGCCTGCCATCCCTCGCCATCGAAGCTGTTGATGCGCGCCTGGGTCTGCGCGTCATCGATGGCGCGCAGGCCGGCATTGAAGGCCTGAATTTCCACGCCGCCAAAGCCCGCCGCCTGCAACCGCGCCAGTTGCTCGCAGGCCGCCTGCGCGCTGATGTCGCCACCGGGCCACCACCAGCGCACCCACGGCCGCGCCGCCGGCAACGGCTGCGCCAGGGTGGCCGGATCCAGATTGGCCGGGTAGTCCGGCCGCGCGGGCGCCGGACGCGAGTGCGGTGCCGGCGCGGCGAAGCTGAGGATACTGCCATCCGCCGCAGGGGCCGCAACGTGCAGGTGCCCGCGCAGTTCTTGGACGAACCAGGCGGCGGCCGCCAGGACCAGCAACACCAGTCCCCCGAGCAGCCACAGGAGCACCCGCAACGGGGTGCGCAGAACAACACGCATACGCAATACCACCTCTACTTATTGACTTATTGTCAGGACCTGCCGCCGGCGGAGCGGCGTCCCGCCCTGCCCCCCTGGTGCCGCGACCGCTGCACAGGATCGACGTCCGGGGCTGTTTTGATTAACCATATGGATAATTTATTGGCTTTGCATCATACTGTTTCCACATCCGCGGCGCAATCGACCCCGGCAGACGCTGCGGACGGACGGAACAGAAACAAAAATAACTATCAAAATCATAATGTTATAGAAGGAGATTGCCATGCCCCCAGCCCTGAGACAGCTCGCCCACCTGGTTCTGGCCAGCGCCCTGCTGCTGCCCGTCGCGCTGCGGGCCGACCCCGCCACCCCCGTTCACGATGCCTATGCCGGTCCCGGACCCTGGACCGTCGCGGTCGACGCGGTCACCTATGCCAGCGGCCAGACGGGATTTGTCTACCGTCCCGTGGCCGGCAGTGGCAGCGAGGTGTTCCCGGTGGTCGTGTGGGGCAACGGCAGCGGCGCCGCCCCCGAAGTGGACTACCCGCAGCTATTGCGCAGCATCGCCTCGTACGGCTTCGTGGTCACCGCGACCAACCACCAGCAAGTGGGCACGGGCGAGCCCTTGCTGGAATCCCTGGCACACCTGCGGCAGCTTGAGGCGGATGCGGGTTATGTGCTGCACGGCCAGATCGATTTCGCCGCCGTGGCTGCCGTCGGCCACTCCCAGGGCGCGGGCGGCTCGACCCGGGCGGCCATCCACAGCGACGACATCCACACCATCGTGCCGCTGGCGCTACCGGCGCCGGAGTTCGTCTTCGAGCTGGAAAAAGCGTATGACACGGCCGACGTCGATGTGCCGATGTTCATCATCGGCGCGGTGGGCGACTTTATCTCCGACACCCCCACCGTGCGCGCCTACCTGGACGCACACCCGGACGCGGCCTATATGGCCATGGTGGCGGATTCGCCCGCGGGTTTTCCGCACCTGGAGTGGTCGGAAAACGGCGGCGGCGTGTCGCGCGCCTACATCATCGCCTGGCTCGACTACATGCTGCGCGGCGACGCGGCTGCGGCCCAGGCCTTCACCGGCGCACAAGCGGAAATCGAACAGCACCCGGCGTTCATCGACCAGTTCGGCAAATGCCTTCCCGGCGGCGCGCTCCCCGTGTTGCTGCCGCGCAGTCGCGGCGTACCCGAGGGCGACGCCGGGTCCACCACCTACGCGGTGACGGTGGAACTGTCCGCCGCCTGCGACCGCGAGGTCAGCGTGCACTGGGCGACGGTGGACGATGCGGGGCAGGGGCAGGCGGGCGTGGACTACCAGCCCGACTCGGGCATCCTGGTCTTTGCGCCCGGCGAGACCACGCAAACCATTCCCTTCACCGTGTACGGCGACACCGATCCCGAGCCCGGCACCGACGGTTACGAGTGGAGCGCCATCGCACTCACCTCCCCGAGCAATGCCGAGCTGGGCGCCGATCCTGCCAGCGCGTTTGCATTTGTGTTGATCAGGAACGATGATTTGCCACCCGGCTGCAACTGAGACCAGCATGCGGACACACTGCCTGCAACTACGCGGCGGCGCTCGCGCGGCGCTGTTTGTACTGCTCGCGCTGCTGCAGAGCACCGCGGCAAGCGCCGGGAGCAATGAAATTTTGTTGTGGCCCGGGGGCGCGCCCGGCAGTGAAAACTGGCAGCAGCGGGAAACCGCGACACGTGACTTCCTGCCGCACAAGGTCTTGCGCAACGTGGTACAGCCGACACTCACCCCCTACCTGGCGGACCCCGCGGACAACAGCGGCATCGCGGTCATCGTCGCGCCCGGCGGCGGCTTCAAGTTCCTCTCCGTGGAACCGGAGGGCAGCGAGGTCGCGCAATGGCTACGCGACAGGGGCGTCAACGCCTTCGTGTTGAAGTACCGCCTGGACGAAACCCTGGCCAACCCCACCCTGTTCAAGCTGCAGGTGGCGTGGATGTTCCTGCTGGCCAGCATCGCCGGCTCGGACGACTACCCCGGCGCGCCGATGAGCGAGGTGCAGGGCCTGGCCATCGAGGATGCGCTGCGGGCCATCGAGTACCTGCGCGCAAACGCCGGACAGCTGGGTGTGCGCGCGGACGCCATCGGTGCGCTGGGTTTTTCCGCCGGTGGCGCGGTCGTAACCGGCGCGGCCATGCGTGGCAGGGGAGCGAGCCGCCCCGATTTTGCCGGCTCGGTGTACGGGGTACCGGATACGGCGGAGATACCACAGGAAGCGCCGCCGCTGTTCGTACTCGTCACCGAGGACGACCCGGTCGTGCCGGCACGCTGGGGGCGGACACTGCATCAGCAGTGGCGGGCCGCCGGCCATGTCAGCACCCTGGTCAGCTACCCGGATGGCGGACACGGTTTTGGCATGCGCGCGCGCGACGCCTCCAGCGACGGCTGGATCGAGGGCTTCTACCAATGGTTGCTGGCCACCGCCGGCAGCACTGGGTCGACAGCGGCGCCGTGACGGCTCCCGATATCACCGCGGCGCCCGGCGCGCGCGAACGACAGCGCCGCGAGACACGCAATGGCATCCTCAACGCGGCGCTCGCGGTGTTCGCCGAGCGCGGTTTCGACGGCGCGCGCGTGCGCGATATCGCCGCACAGGCCGGGGTGAATCACGGGCTGATCAAGTACTACTTCCAGAACAAGGAACAGTTGTGGAAGGCCGCCGTCGATTTCCTCTTCGAGCGCCTGCACCAGCAGATGACCGAGCCCGAGGAAGACCGCTGCAAGCCCAGGGCCGAGCGGGTGCGCCTGTGGATCAAGCGCTACGTGCGCTACTGTGCACAGCACCCGGAGCACGCACGCATCATGGTGCAGGAATCCATCCGCGATTCGCAGCGCCTGCAATGGGCCGCGGACAAACACATTCGCGGCAGTCACCAGAGGCTGCTGGAGAGCCTGCCGGTGACCCTGGACCTGCGGCGCTTTCCCGCTATCGATACAACGACGCTGATCTACATGATGAACGCCGCCACCCAGGCGCCGTTCACGCTCGCTGCGGAAATCCGCCACCTCTACGGCAGGGATGTCAACGCGGCGCAATTCGTCGATAATTACGCCGACGGCATCTTCGACCTGTTCATCCGCCCCTACCTCGCACAGGCGCGGGAGGCGGAAGACTAGGCGAGCGCTGTAGCCGCGGCCGTCAGGCGGTACCTGCGCGAGCGCAGCGGGCGCCGATCCATCACGCTAACAAGAGGTCCCAGCGCATGACCCGTATACCCGCCCTCGCGGCCGCCCTGCTGCTCGCCGCCTGCTCCGCCCCGCAACCCCCCATCGACGATTGCGAGCCGCGCGGCGACATCCGCCCGGTGTGCGACATGCTCACCCCGGAAGACATCGCCGCCCTGCCGGACGGGCGCCACCTGCTGCTCGCCCACTTCGGCGGCATGGGCAAATCCACGGGCAGCATCTCGCTGTTCGACACGGTCGGCGAGACGCTGCGCCCGCTGTACCCGCTGCCGGCGGGCAGCGAAGACAACGGCCACGGCGGCGACTGGGGCGATGCGGACTGCCGCGAACCGCCCGGGGACAGCATCGGCCCCCACGGCACGCACCTGCACCGGCTGGAAGACGGGCGCTGGCGCTACCTGGTGGTCAATCACGGCGCGCGCGAGGCGGTGGAGTTGTTCGAGCTGCTGCCGGCGGGCGCGGACACGCAACTGGTCTGGCGCGGCTGTGTGCACGCCTACGAGGACACCGTGATGAACGATGTCGTGGGCCTGGACAACGGCGACCTGGTCTACTCGCGCATGTTCCGCGCCAGCGACTCCCTGGGCATGGCCAAGTCCGTGCTGGGTATTACCACCGGCGAACTGTGGCACTGGAATCGCGCCAGCGGGCTCACGGCCCTGCCCGCAACCCGGGCCGCGCAACCCAACGGCCTGGAGATCGACGCGGCGAACGAGTACGTCTACGCCAACATGTACATGGAGGGGCAGGTCTGGCAGGTGCGGCTGGCCGACGGCGAAGTCAGCGCGCGCTACGACATCGCCAACGCGGACAACAGCGCCTGGGGCAGCGACGGCCGGCTCTGGGTCGCGACCCACACCATGAGCAAGCGCCAGATACTGACCTGCGCGAAAACGCCGCGGCGCGCCTGTCCCGGCGCGTTCGAGATCATCGCCCTAGACACCGCCAGCGGCGCCACGCAAAGCGTGTTCCGCCACGAGGGTCCCCCCATGGGCGCGGCCACGGTGGCCGTGCCCCAGGGCGGGCGGGTATACATGGGGTCGTTCCTGGGCGACCGGCTGATCTCGGTGCCGGACTTCGGCCGGGGCGCGGACTGAGCGCCGCGCTTCAGGGCAGGAACAGGCTCAGTTCGAGCTCGCGGGAGATCGCCTGGATCGCGCGCATGCCGCGCACACTGTTGCCCGCCGCGCTGAGTCGCGGCGAGTAACCGACAATGGCCATACGGCCCGGCACCACCGCGACGATACCGCCACCGACGCCGCTCTTGGCCGGCAGGCCGGCGCTGTAGGCCCACCAGCCGGACTCGTCGTAGAAACCGCCCAGGGTCATCAGCGCCAGCACCTCGTCGACATACTGCGCGTCCAGCACGCGCTCGCCGCTGAGCGGGTTGATTCCGGCGTTGGCCAGGGTCGCGCCCATCGCGGCCAGCTGCCGCGCGGTCACCGCCACGCTGCTCTGCTTGTTGTAGACGTCCAGCGTCGACGACGGGTCCGCCCCCAGCCAGCCGTTCACCTGCAACAGGTTGACCAGCGCCCGGTTGCGATAGTTGCTCTGTGACACGGACTTGTACACGTCGCCCATCAGCTCCAGTGGCTCCCCGGCGAAGCGGCCGTAGTAGTCCAGCAGCAGCGGCCAGCGCTGCTCCGGCGCATCCACCTGCAGCAGGCTGACCGCGGTGATGGCCCCCGCGTTGACCATGGGATTGAGCGGCTTGGGCACGCCCCGGTCGATGCCCTCCAGGGAGTTGAAGGGCAGACCGGTAGGCTCAACCCCGATACGCTCGAGCACCACCTGCGTACCCTGTTGCTGCAACAACAGCGCCAGCGTGAAGGGCTTCGCCGCCGACATGATGGCGAAGGGCACACCGGTGTCGCCGCGCTCGATGACGCGGCCGTCGACGGTGACGATGACCAGGCCGAAGGCCTCCGGGTCGGCCGCCGCCAGCGCCGGTATGTACTGCGCGTTCTCGCCGCTGTCATCCGCCTCCACCGCGCTGTAGGCGCTGTCCAGCGCCGCCTGCAGCGCAGCGTCGGGCGACGCCGCGAACAGCAGGGGCGCCCACAGCAGGCACAGGCCGGCGAGCAGCCGCGCCGCCGGTATGCGCGCCATCACGGGAACTGCGGCGGCGCCCTGCGCGCCCGTGTCGCCTGCTCGAAGCTGTAGGCCAGTTCGATCAGCTGACCCTCGCTGCAGGCGGTGCCGACAAAGGTAACGCCAAAAGGCATGGGCTGCGCGTCAAAGCCCTGCGGCAACGGCGGCTCCAGCACGTTGCTCACCGTGGCGAAGGGCACGACCACCGCCGGGTAACCCGCCTTGTTGAGGATGTTTTCGCCCTTCCAGGAGGGCATGAGCAGGGCGTCCAGCTCGTGCTCCTGCAGGGCCGCGTCGATACCCTGGCTGCGCGACAGGCGGATGTCCTTGTCGCGGTCGGCGCGCCAGCGCGCCGCGTCCGCGACCACATCCATCTCGTCGGAGATGTCCAGTTCCGCCTGGTCGTAGCGGATGGCGTTGCGCTCGCGGTTGGCCAGGTTGAACTCGCGCAGGCCGGTGAGGCTGGACACCGGCGCCGAGTCGCCCAGGGTCTCCAGCCAGCGGTTGAAGTCGCGCTTCATGCCGTACTTGAGTATCACCGAGCAGTGCTCGTCGCCGCCCTTGCCCTGGGGCAGATCGTAACAGTTCTGGAACAGCAACTGGTTGTCGTCCGGGTCCGCGGCGAGCACACTGGGAATATTTGCCGGGTCGACCACCACCGCGCCCTGGGCGCGCAGCACCTCGATGGCCCGCGCCATGGCCTGCGCCTCCTCCGCGGACAGTCCGCCCACGGCCTCCTGCTTGCCCGGGGGCGTGGTGGCCTCGTAGTAATAGGCGCGGGGGATGCCGATACGGGCGCCCCTGAGACCCTCGCGGCGCAGGTGCGAGGAGTAGTCGCCGTCGGCCGGCGGCGCGCAGACGCCGGTGGCCTCGTCTTCGGGATCGACGCTCTCCATGGCCGCGAGCAGGGCCGCGGCGTCGGCCACGTACTTGGCCATCGGCCCGGCGGTGTCCTGGTCCGCGGTGATGGGAATGATGCCGTGGCGGCTCACCCGCCCCACCGTGGGCTTGATCGCCGCCAGCATGTTGTTGTTCGCCGGGATCTCGATGGAACCCGAGGTCTCGGTGCCCACGTTCGCCGCCCAGAAGTTGGCCGCGGTGCCGATGCCCGAGCTGGAGCCCCCGGTGTCCAGCACCGCGCGGCCGTCGTCGAAGCCCTCGCGCGGGTCGGGCCGCGGGTCGTAGGGGTTGTAACCGTAGCCGCGCACCGCGTTGTAGCTGTTGGGCATGCCGGTGGCGACCCAGTTGGCCAGTTCGGTCAGGGTGGTCTTGGCGATGATGATCGCCCCGGCCTCGCGCAGCTTGCCCACCAGCGTCGCCTCGTAGGGCGGCACATAACCCTCCAGCGCCAGGGCGCCGCCGGTCGTGGGCATGTCCGTGGTATGGATATTGTCCTTGAGCGCCACGGGAATGCCGTGCAGGGGGCCGCGCACCTTGCCCGCCGCGCGCTCCCGGTCCAGCTGTTCGGCCTGCGCCAGGGCGTCGGCGTTGACGGCGAGGGTCGCGTGCAGCGTGTCCTCGTAGCGGTCGATGCGCGCCAGGTACTGCTGCACGATCTCGCGCGAGCTCACCTGCCCCTGGGCCATCGCCGCCTGCATCTGAGCGAAGCTGGCCTCGACCACGGAAAATTCAGCCTGATCGCCGTCGCCCGGCCGCGAGGCGCAGGCGCTGGCCAGGCAGGTCACCGCCAGCGCCACAAGGAAAGTTCTCAATTGCATAGTCGTGTCATCCCGTCAGGTTGCCGCCGCGTCGCGCGGCGGCTGCGGTGTACAGGTGGCGACGCGCACTGCGCACGCCACCCCGATCACAGGCTCTTGCCGAACTTGTGCTTGAAGGTGAACTGCAGGCGGTAGTCGTCGCCGTCTTCCCCGGCGACGTTCTCCAGGTTGCCCCATAGCAGCTCGGAGCCGATCAGCAGGTTCGGGTAGGGCGTGTACAGCAGGTTGGTGCTGGCGTACTGGCCGGTCTGGAATTCGCTGTCGGCCATCTGGTCCAGCGTGTCGTTGTCGTGCATGGACCAGCCGATGGAACTGCTCCAGCGGTCCGACCAGTAGTGGTCGTAGTACACCGTGACGCCGGTGACCTCCACCGCCTTGGCCTCGTTGTCCTCGGGGGCCAGGTTGACACCGCCGTCGTTCATGAAGGAGGCGATGCCCTCGCCGTACACCAGGCCCAGCTTGAGCTGGTCGCGACCGACGGTATTGACGGCGCCGGTCAGGTTCAGGCCCCAGCCGAACTCGTCGTCGTTCGGTTCGTTGTCGGGCGTGCCGCGGGTCTCGAAGCCGAGCTGGCGCACCACGCCGGCGACCTGGTAGTGACCCCAGTCGAACTCGTTGCGCCAGTGGGCGGTCAGGTCCGGGTACTCGGTGCGGTCGGTAGCGCGCTCGCCAAACTCCGGCGAGATCTCGCCGAAGATGCCGCTGTTGAAACTGCCGTTGGGTTTTTCCAGCGCCAGCGCGAACTCGCCCCTGTCCAGCAGCCAGGTGTAGCGCACCTGCGGGTTGCGGTTGAAGGCCATGCCGGAGGGGCCCCACCAGTCCACCACGTTGGGGAAGATCGAGATATCCATGAAGTTGGAGTTGGTCTGCCCGAAGCCCAGGCCGCCCAGTTCCACCCAGGCGTGGCGCAGGTTGAACTTGGTCTGGCCGGCGTCGGAGCCGGTGCCGAAGAAATCGAACTCGAACCAGGTCTTCAGCTCGCCCCAGGGGGTGCCGGCCCTGCCGCGGAAACCCATCTGCGTCTGCTTGACGCTGACCACCGTATTGCCGTCGTCGCCGAAAGTGCCGTCATCCACGGGAATGGTGGAGGGGCGCAGGGTAGATTCCCAGTCCGGGTCCACGCGCTTGAAATCGTAGATCGCGTCGAGCTGGATATGACCGTAGAGGTCGATCTCCATGTCTGTGGACTGATCCGCCGCAGCCACACTGGCGGGGGCCTGCGGCTCCTCCTGCGACCCGGCAACGGTCGCGGGCTGGCCCGCCTTGAGGCGCTGGATCTCCGCCTCCATGGCCTGCAGCACCTGTTTCTGCTGGCGCAACTGTTCCTCCAGCAGGCGGATGCGTTCATCGTCCGTCGCCGCCTGGACACCCAGGGCGCCGGCACTCATTAACGTAATCAGGAAAAACTTCAGGATCGGTTTCATCGCAGGCTCCCTTGCATAACCTCGTAGTATGATGCACCAGTCGCGGGCGCGGGACTACCCCCTGGACGGGACAAGCGAGGAGACAACCAGATGATCATCGATGCCTGGGCGCAACACCCGACCCTGCGCCACGCGCAGGACCCTATATTCGAATCCCTGCGCCGCTGGACCGGCACGGCGGCGCCCACCGAAGAGCCACCGGTGAGCACGACGCTGGCCGCCATGGACCAGGGTGGCGTGGACAGGAGCCTGATCAGCGCCTGGCTGGCGCCGGGCAGGAACCTGATCAGCAACGACGAGGTCGCCGCCTTCGTCGAACAGGCCCCGAAGCGCCTGGTCGGGGTGGGCTCGGTGGATATTTCCCGACCGCTGCAGGCCGTGCGCGAGATTCGCCGCTGTGTCGAGGAACTGGGCTTCCGCGGCATTCGTGTGCTGCCGTGGCTGTGCGAGGCGCCCCCCACTGACCGGCGTTTCTACCCGGTGTACGTGGCCTGCTGCGAGATGGGGGTGCCCTTCTGCACACAAATCGGGCACACCGGCCCGCTCATGCCCTCGGAGGTGGGCCGGCCGATCTACCTCGACCAGGTGGCGCTGGACTTTCCCGAACTGGTCATCGTCGGCGGGCACATCGGCTACCCCTGGACCGAGGAGGCGGTCGCCGTGGCCAGCAAGCACGAGAACGTCTACATCGACACCTCCGCCTACACCGTCAGGCGCTATCCCGCCGAACTGCTGCGCTACCTGCGCGGCCACGGCCGCCACAAGGTCCTGTTCGGTACCAACTACCCGATGATCACGCCCGCCGCCGCACTGCAGGGGCTGGATGACCTCGAACTGGACGAGGACACGCGCGCCGCGTTCCTGCACGGCAACGCACAGCGGGTCTACGGCCTCTAGCAGGCTGCGACACCCCGCCAGGCTACGGGAATCGCGCGCCGGCGATGGTCCCGGCGGGGGTTACGGTGGTAGTCTGGCCGTATCCCCCGACAGCTCGCAGACAACCTGCTTCATGGCCACGCTCTACCTACATATCGGCACGCACAAGACCGGCAGCACCTCGCTGCAGCACTACCTGTACGAGCATCGCGCGGCGCTCGCGCGCCAGGGCCTGCACTACCCGGAGATCGGCCTGAAGGGCAGCGGGCACCACGCCCTGGCCTGGGCCTTTGGCTCGGGTTTCCGGCACGAACCGGACACGGCGCAGATCGACGCCGCCTGCGAGCATATCTCGCGGCTGCTCGCGCAAGGTGAGGACGTGGTGGTCTCCTCGGAGGAATTCGAGTTTCTGCGGGACACTGCACCGCTGGCGCCGCTGGCCCAACTGCCGCAGGTAAAAATCGTGCTCTACGTGCGCCGCCAGGACGACATGCTGGAATCGACCTACGCCCAGCATGTGGCGCAATACAGCCTGCGCTACGCGGGCTCCATCTACCAGTTCTGCCAGCGCCATGACTTCCTGCGCAAGTTCAACTATGTCGCGACGGCCAGGCGCTGGGGCGAGGTGTTCGGCGAAGACAAGGTCATCGTGCGGCCCTACGGCACCGCCCTGGTGCGCGACGACGTGTGCGAGGACCTGCTCAGCCTGATGGGGCGGGACGACCTGGCGCAACAGCGCGCCGCCGGCCAGGCCCGGGCCGCCAATCCCAGCCTCGGCGCACGCGCCCTGCGCCTGCTCGCCCACCTCAACCGGCTGCGTTTGAGTGAGGCGCAACACCTGGAGCTGCAACGCCACCTGCGCCGGGAGCTACCGCCCACCCCCGGCCTGAGCCTGCTGCACGCGGAGGACGCCGAGGTCTTCTACGAGCGTTTCAGGCACCACAACAACCACCTCTTCTACCGTTTCCTGGGCGCGACCGACAACCCCTTCGACACACTGACCGGGCGGCGCGGCGGCGACTGGCTCGAACACGAGCAGGTCGACACGCGGCAACTCATGGATCTGGTCAATCAATTTCTCATCAGCGCACCGACAGGAGACACGCAATGACGACATCACTGGGCAAGCTGGGCGTCTGGTCCTTCATCGACAACATGAGCGCGCCAGAGGCGGCGGCCTTCGCCAGGCGCCTGGAGGAATGGGGCTACGGCGCCCTGTGGCTGCCCGAGGCGGTGGGGCGCGACCCCTTCACCACCATCAGTTTCCTGGCGGCGCACAGCGAGCGCCTGGTATTCGCCACGGGTATCGCCAACATCTACGCCCGCGACGCGATGTCCATGAGCGCCATCCACAAGACCCTGTCTGAACTCTACCCAGGGCGCTTCGTCCTCGGCATGGGCGTGTCCCACGCCCCGCTGGTGTCGGACATCCGCGGCCACGCCTACGGCAAGCCGGTCACCACCATGCGCAACTACCTGGAAGCGATGGACAACGCGCTGTTCATGTCCGTGCCGGCGCAGGAGCCGGCACCCATCGTGCTTGCAGCGCTGCGCACCAACATGCTCAGGCTCAGCGCGGAAAAGGTGCGCGGCGCCCACCCCTATTTCGTGCCCCCCGAGCACACCGCCCGCGCCCGCGACACCCTGGGCCCCGACGCCTGGCTGTGCCCGGAACAGATGGTGTTGCTGGAGACCGACGCGGACAAGGCGCGCGCGGTGGCGCGCCAGCACATGGCCACTTACATCGGCCTGCCCAACTATTGCAACAACCTGCTGGAACTGGGCTTCTCCGAGGACGACTTCGCCGATGGCGGCAGCGACCGACTGGTCGACGCCATTGTCGCCTGGGGCGACGAGGACGCCATCCGCGCGCGCATCCAGGCGCACTGGGACGCCGGCGCCGACCACGTGTGTATCCAGCCCTTCACCAATGACGGCGAGATGGGCCCCGACGAAAAACTGCTGGAACTGCTGGCGCCGGCCAGGAGCTGACAGCCCGGGCTACCGCCCCGGCGATCGCGCCGCAGGGCCACCGCCGGCGCCCCGCGCCGGGATGCTACATCCCGGATGCGTCGAGGCCGAACTCCAGGCCCTCGAAAGCACCGCTGTCGCGCCACTGCTGCAGGTGCCCGAAGAACGCCACCGCGCCCATGGGGTAGCCGGCGTAGGAATGCGCCTCGGCGGGCAGGGGCTGCCCCTCGTTGTTGTAGTAGCCCGGCGTACAGTCGGGATTGGGCAGGGTGAGCCCCGTTCCCGAGGCAATCAGTTGCACCCAGGCCTCTTCCGCCGCGGCGCTTACCTCCACGCGAGCGGCTCCGCTCGCCTCGGCGTGTCGCACGGTGTGCGCGATAGCCGCCGCGGACTCGACGATATTGTGCGGCACGTTGGCGATGAAGTTCGCCCCCTGCGCCGGCTGCACCAGGAAGGCATTGGGAAAATTGCGCACATGGATACCGTGCAGGCTGCGCATGCCCTGTTGCCAATGCTCACTCAAGGTCCTGCCGCCGCGGCCGGTCACCTCGAAACCCGTGCGCGACAGGCGGTCAGTGCCCACCTCGAAACCGGTGGCGTAGATAATGCAGTCCACGGGATATTCGACACCCCCGACCACCACACCCCGCGGCGTGATGCGCTCGACGCCCCTGCCATCCGTATCCAGCAGCACGGTGCTCGCGCGGTTGAAGGCCTCGAGGTAATGGTTGTGAAAGCAGGGGCGCTTGCACAGCTGACCGTACCAGGCCTTGAGCCGCGCCGCGGTCTGCGCGTCCTGCACCACGGCGTCGACCCGCCGCCGGATCTCCTCCATCTTCTCGAAGTCCGCCTGCTCCCACATTTCGGCCCACCTGGCGGGATTTTTGCGCTCCTCCTCGGGCAGCTGCGCCAGGCCCGCGTGAAAGCGCCGCGGGATATCGGTCCAGCCGTCGCGGACCAGGTCATTCTCGACCGGCGCGCCACTGAGGTTGGCGGCGAAGTTCTCCATCCAGCGGCGCTGCCAGCCGGGTTCCGCGATGGCGGCAAACCAGTCGCGATCGATAGGCCGGATGTCGCGTGCGTCCACCGAGGAGGGCGTGCGCTGGCACACGTAGAACGTCGCGCAGGCGCCGGCCAGGTGCGGCACGCACTGCACCGCGGTGGCCCCGGTCCCGATCAGGGCGACGCGCTTGTCGCCCAGCCGGTCCAGGGGCGCTCCCGCGGGGTCGCCGCCGGTGTACCGGTAGTCCCAGCGGCTGGTGTGGAAGGCGTGGCCCTGGAAGTCGTCGATACCGGGCACACCGGGCAGCTTGGGCATGTGCAGGGGGCCCGTGCCCATGCCGATGTAGCGCGCGGTGAAATCATCGCCGCGGTCACTGCGGATGCGCCATCCCCCGGCCTCCTCCTGCCACTCCACGGCGCTCACACGCGTGTGGAACAGCGCGTTGTCGTACAGACCGTAGCGGCGCCCGATGCGCCGGCAGTGCTCGAGAATCTCCGGGCCGTGGGCGTAGTTCTGCGTGGGGACGTGGCCGGTCTCCTCCAGCAGCGGCATGTAGATGAGCGAGGCTGTATCGCACTGCGCCCCGGGATAACGGTTCCAGTACCAGGTGCCGCCGAAGTCGCCGGCCTTGTCGACTATACGCACGTCGCTAACGCCCTGCTCTACCAGACGCGCCGCGGTCACCAGCCCGGCATAACCGCCGCCGATGAAGGCGAAGGTCACGTGGTCGCTCTTCGCCTGCCGCGCCTGAACCTCGGTGTACGGGTCGTCCAGGTAGTGGGGGAAGTGATCCTCGATATGGATGTACTGCTCGTTGCCGTCCGGGCGCAGGCGCTTGTCGCGCTCCTCGCGGTACTTGCGCCGCAGCGCTTCCCTGTCGATGGCGATTTTCATGTGCCGCCCTCCCCGGCCGCGTGCAGCTCGCGCAGGTACTCGGGCCTCTCCAGGGTCACGAAATGGTTGCTGTGCTCGGTGCGCAGAATGGACAGGCCCGGGTTGAGCCGCCGGCCGGCCTCGGCGCTGGCGAGCATGGAGGCGTTGTCCAGCACGTCGTCGCGCTGCCCCATGACCACGGTAAGGCGCGGGTAGTGAGTATAGACCTGGTAGTCGGTGGCGCGCTGCCAGTCGCGAATACCGCGCACGTTGTCCACGCAGGTGCGGTAGTTGCGCGCCACGGTGTAAATGCAGGCGCACAGCTCGGTCTTCAGCGCATTGTTCGGCCACATCATCGGCTGCTTGAGCACGCGTTCGCGAGCCGTCTTGCGCGACAGGCCCAGCACCAGCGGCAGCAGGTAGCAGATGAGCGCGTGCGGCAGTGGCTCGCTGCCCCTGCCGACAGTGCGTGCGCGCGGCAGCACCGGCGCCTCGAGGATGGCCGTGGCCTGTCGCTCGCGCATCAGCTGCGGGTGCTGGCGCCCGGCCTCCAGCACCACCGCGCCACCGCGGGAGTGGCCGTGCAGGGTAAGCGTCGAGCCGCTGGCCAGTAACCCGATGACATGACCGAGCAGGAAGCCGTCGTACTCGATGGTCCCCAGGGCAAAGGGATTGTCAGGCAGCGCCAGCGCGACGGCATCGCCGGCGGCAAAGGGCGAATGGTAGTTGGCGTTGTTCACCAGCACCAGCTCGCAGTCGTCGTCCTGGTACAGGGCCTGGAAGTAGCGCATATCCTCGAGGAAGCCGGGGAAGCAAACCACACTGCGGCTGCTCCCGGCGCGTGCGGGGCGTCGCGCTATGATTGTCCTGTCCACCCGGTACAACTCGCCCGCAAACGGCACATCGTGAACACGCGGCAGGTCGCGACAGGTCCAGTACTGCCGGTACAGGTGCAGGCCAAGGGCCAGGGCAGCGAGGATCAGCAGCAGCTCGATCAAGGACCGCGGCCTAGTGGAATTTCAAGGCGGTGCGGGTCAGCGAGCTGAAGCGCAGGCTGAGCAGGTCGAGAAAATAGTTCTGGTAGACACGCCAGGGTTTTTCCCTGGCCTGGCGCGGGAATTCGCCGATGGAGCGCTGGATGTAGCCCGACTGGAAATCCAGCATCGGCTCCTCGGTCACGCGGGCCGGGTCCACCACCGGCACCGCGGCGCGCTTGTTTTTTTTGCGCATGTGCCGGAGCAGTCGGCAGACGTACTGGGCGTTCAGGTCCGCCTTCAGCGTCCAGGAGGAATTGGTGTAGCCCATGGTCTGGACAAAGTTTGGCACCCCGGAAAGCATCATGCCGCGGAACACGTAGTGCTGCGCGGGCACGATCGCGGTGCCGTCCACGCTCAGCTGCATCCCGCCCATGAACAACAGGTTCAGGCCGGTGGCGAGCACCACGATGTCGGCGTCCAGGTGCCCGCCGGACTGCAGCGCGATACCCTGCGGCGTGAAGTGGTCGATGCGATCCGTCACCACCTGCGCCCTGCCGACGCGCAGGGCGTCGAACAGGTCGCCGTCCGGCACCGCGCACAGGCGCTCGTCCCAGGGGTTGTAGCGCGGCGTGAAGTGGGTCGCCACGTCGTAGTCCGGCCCAAGCGCCTCGCGTACCCTGCCGAGCAGGAAGCGGCGCGCGCGCTGCGGGTGCCGGCGCGCGTAGTTGAAGGTGAGCATCTGCAGCAGCACGCGCAGCCAGCGCGATATGTGGTACACCCAGGACACCGGCAGCCACTTGCGCAGCCTGCTCGCCAGCGGGTCGCGTCCGGGGAGCGAAGCGATATAGGTGGGGGAACGCTGCAGCATGGTGGTCAGCGCCGCCTTGCGCGACAGCTCCGGCACCAGGGTGACCGCCGTGGCGCCGCTGCCGATGACCACCACGCGTTTGCCGGCGTAATCCAGATCCTCGGGCCATTGCTGGGCGTGGAACAGGCGGCCGCGAAATGTCTCCTGGCCTTCGAACTGCGGTGTATACCCCTGGTCGTAGCGGTAGTAGCCGCTGCAGCTGTAGAGAAAGTTGCACTGCAGTTGCCGGGTCTCGCCGCTGTCGCCCTGCTCCACCGTCACCGTCCAGCGCGCGCTGCGCGAGTCCCAGTCGGCGCGCGTCACACGCTGCCGGTAGCGGATGTGCGGGGTGATGTCATTCTCCCGCGCGGTCTCGCGGATATAGTCGAGGATGGCGGGGCCGTCGGCCAGGGTCCTGGTATCGGTCCAGGGCTTGAAAGCGTAGCCCAGGGTAAACATGTCGCTGTCGGAGCGGATGCCGGGGTAGCGGAACAGGTCCCAGGTACCGCCCATGCGCTCGCGCGCCTCCAGCAGCAGGAAACTGCGCTCGGGACACTGCTTGCGCAGGTAACTGGCGGCGCCGATGCCGGACAGGCCGGCGCCGACGATCAGCACGTCGACGTATTCCAGTTCCAACGCCTGGGCCGCCGTCATGGCGACTCCCCGGGTACCTCGTAGGGGGGCGGGGGGTGCGGCAGGCCCAGGGCGGCAAAGGACACCTGGGTCAGTTCGTCCGCCGCCGCGCCGGCGTCCAGGCCATCCTCGCGCGTCAACAGATAGCCGATCGTCTCGGTCACCACGCCGAAGTAGGCCGCGTACACCAGCTCCGGGTCGAGGTGGCTGAGACTGCCCAGGGATACGCCCCAGGCCAGGCGGTCACCGACGGTGGCGCGCAGCACGCGGTCGATGGCACCGCCCTGGCTGGGCTGGCCGCCCTGCAGCAACAGGCGGCAGGCCGCCGGGTCGGACAACAGCGTGTAGAAAGTAAAGCGGGTGCGCACCAGGCCGAGCCACAGGGGGTCGTCGATGGGGGGTTCGAAGTCCGCGAACTTCTGCAGCAGGCCCTTCAGGGTATCCTCGATGATTTCCTCGAACAGGGCGTCGCGGGAATCGAAATGATTGTAGAAACTGCCCTTGGCGACCCCGGCGCGATCGGTGATACTCTCTATGGACACCTGCTCCGCGGCGCGCTCGACGAACAGGGCGCGGCCGGCCGCCAGCAACTGGCGGCGGGTTTCACGGCGCCGCCGCTGGTAGCCATTTCCGGACTCTGCCTCGCCATCCCCGGCAATTTTTGACTGTGCGGTCATAATCTTCGTACTGTAGTGCAAATCGCTCCGGCGGGCAAGCGCCGGGCTGCCCCAAACGCAGTAGGGAGAACCCCCCGGGGGCGGGCTGTCGCCTGCGCCGCAGGGTATGCGAAAAATACAAACAGGATTGACTGTTTAATTTTTATCTCACATACTGTCCACCCCGTGATCCGCGAGGTACCGCCCGTGACCGCTCCCACCGATGTCGATACGCGCCAACTGGCAGAGATGCCGCTGTTCGACCCCGCAACGCTCAAGTGCCCCTACCACTACGACCGCACCCTGCGCGAACAGGCCCCCGTCTACCGCGATCCCGATTCGGGCGTGTTCGTCGTCGCCACCTACGAACTGGTGCGCGAGGCGCACAGGAACGACGCGGTGTTCTCGAATGAATTCACCCTGGCACTGGGCTCACAGAGCGAACTGGACGACGACATCCGCGCCGCCATGCAGCGCACCTACAACCTGGGCAAGGGCACCCTGCTGACCGTCGACAAGCCGGAGCACACCGCCTACCGCGACACGGTGCGCGACTTTTTCCTCAAGGACAGCGTGGAGCGCTACCGCCCCTGGATCCAGGAACTGGCGGCGGAGCGGATCGGCGCCCTGCCGCTGGGCGAATCCTTCGATTTCATCGAGACCTTCTCCCGGCCCTACCCGCTCTCGGTCATCATGCACGTCCTGGGCGTACCACTGGAGATGATCGACCAGGCCTTCAAGTGGACCGTGGCCAATGTGCTGGTGCTGTCCCAGGTGACGGACAAGGACACCCTGTTGCAGGCCCACGCCGACGTGAAGGAGGAGTACGACTGGTTCGTGCAGGCGCTGGAGGAGCGCCGCGCCAGACCGCGCGACGACCTGCTCAGCCACATCGCCCACCTGGAAGTCGCCGGCCGGCCGATGACCATCGAGGAGCAGCTGTCGCACTGCACGCAATTCCTCGTGGCCGGCAACGAGACCACCACGGCGACCCTGGCCGAGGGCATCCGCCAATTGTGCCTGAACCCGGAGCAGGAGGCGGCGGTGCGCGCCGACCGCTCGCTGATTCCCAACCTGGTGGAGGAAACCCTGCGCCTGGCCACGCCCACCTCGAACATGTGGCGCGTGACCAGGGCGGATTACACACTGGGCGGGGTGGACATCCCGGCCGGGTCGATGGTGCTGCTCAAGTATTTCTCCTCCAACCACGACGACACGCTGTTCGCCGATCCGCTGGAGTTCGACGTCACCCGCGCCAACGCGAAACGCCACGTCGCTTTCGGCTTCGGCACGCACGTGTGTATTGGCCAGCACCTGTCGAAGCTGGAGATGAATATCGCCTGGGAGACCCTGTTCGACAACGTCGGCAGCATGCGCCTGGACTGCGACCCGGCGGAACTGCAGTACATGCCCAATATCCTCCTGCGCGGCCTGGAGCAGCTGCCGGTGATCTTCCAGCGCTGAGTCGCGCGCCGCTCACACCCGCGCCGCGCAGTTCGCGGCGGGACACGCCGCAGGGGCCGGTAAGCGTCCATCTGCCGCACGGCCCGCTCAGTCCAGGGAGTCGATAAACTCGATCACCGCGCGGGTGAAAATTTCGTTGCGGTCACCCACCACCATGTGGCGCGCATCGGCCACGTCGACGTAGGCCGCGTCGGGCCGCAGTTGCAGGAAAAGCCGCGCCGTTTCCTCGGTCACCACGTTGCTCTCGCGCCCGCGCACCAGCAGCATCGGCAGGTCGATGTTGCGCGTGGCGTCCTCCAGCCTGTCCGGCTGGCCGGTGGCGTCGCCGCGCAGCGAGAGGATGTTGGGGTCCCAGTGCCAGTAGTACCGGCCATCATCGCCCAGGCGCAGGTTTTTCGCCAGGCCTGCGGCGTTCACACGCTTCTCCCGGCCAGTGTAGCCTGCGATCACCTGCGCCGCCTCGTCCAGGCTGGCGAAGCCCTCGCGCGCGGTCCCCTCCATGAAATCCATGATTTCGCGTGCGCCCGCCTCGTTCATTCGCGGCGTGATATCGACCAGCACGATGGCGCGGTACAGCGGTTCGTCCCACTCGCCCTGGGCGAGTAGCGCGGACAGCCCGCCGAGCGAGGCGCCGACCACGATGGGCGGCGTGGCGAAACTGCGCGCCACCGCGCGCTGGTCCGCGGCGTGCAGCTCCAGGCTGTAGTCCCCGTCCGCTGACCAGGCGCTTTCGCCGTGCCCGCGGTGATCGTAGTTGACCACGTACCAGCCGCGCGCGGCGAGTATGCGCGCGGTGTCGCGCCAGGAATGCCGCGTCTGCCCGCCGCCGTGGGACAACAGCACCGGTGGCCGCGCCGGGTCGCCCCAGGCCTCGGCGGCCAGGGACAGCGCGCCCGCACCGCGCAGTTCGAGCACGCGCGCGTTCACGCGGCGCGCGCCGGCAAGCCGGTTTCCTGCAGCATGTCCTGTCCCTCCAGCCAGTCGCGCTATTCCTCTGCACTGACGGTAAAAAACCCCAGCATACGTCGTTGCCGCCGGGGACAGAATGGCGCCGCAGATAAATCCGTGCGCTGGTTTGGCATGGCAACCCCTGCGCTATCCACGGCCCGCATTTGTTGAAATACTGGCGCTCCACACCGACCGGAGACGCCAGCCATGCGCACTAATATCGGGTTGCTGCTGAGCAAACGCGCCCGCATCAGCCCGCATCGCGAGGCTTTCATCGAGTTCGAGCGCGGACGCAGCTTCAGCTTCGCGGATCTCGACGCCCGCGCCAACCGCGTGGCCAACGCCCTGCTCGAGCGCGGAATTCAACCGGGCGACCGCGTCGCCACGCTGCTCAAGAACAGTATCGAGTTCGTCGAGACCTACTTTGCCTGCGCCAGGATCGGCGCGGTCATGGTGCCGCTGAACTGGCGCCTGGTCGCCGCGGAAATCGACTACATCCTGGCCGACAGCGGCGCCCGCGCGCTGGTCTTCGACGCGGATTTCGACGCCACCGTGAGTGCGCTCGCCGACGGGCGCGACAGCGCCGCGAACATACGGCACTGGATTCGGCGCGGCGACGACGCGCACACCGCCGCGTCCTGGTCGCAGGACTACGACGCCATGCTGGCCGGCGCCAGCGCCGCGGAAGCGCCGGTCGGCGCCTGGGACGACGACAACCTGTTCATCATGTACACCTCCGGCACCACCGGCCACCCCAAGGGCGTGGTGCACAGTCACGACGGCATGCTCTGGTCGCAACTCACCAGCATGTCCACCTCGGACATGCGCGGCGATGATCGCTGGCTGCTCGCGCTGCCGATGTTTCACGTCGGCTGCCTCAATCCCACCTCGCTGCTGGTGCACCGCGGCGCCACCGGCGTGATCATGCGCGAGCTGGACATGGGCGCCATGTTTCGCTGCATCGAGCAGCACCGGGTGAGCATCTTCATGGCGGTGCCGGCGCTGATGCAGTTCATGCTGCAGGCGCCCGAACGCGCGCAGCACGACATCTCCAGCGTGCGCTGGATCGCCACCGGCGCGGCGCCGGTGCCCGTCTCTCTGCTGCAGGACTACGAGAATCTCGGCATGCGCATTTTCCAGGCCTACGGCCTGACCGAGTCCTGTGGCCCGGGCACCCTGCTGCTGCACGAGGACGCGCAGGCGAAGGTGGGCTCCTGCGGCCGCCCGCAGATGCACACCGAGGCGCGCGTTGTCGACGCCGCCGGCGCGGACATTCCCCCGGGGTCGCCGCAGGCCGGCGAGTTGCTGCTGGCCGGCCGCCATATCATGAAAGAGTACTGGAACAACCCCGAGGCCACCGCCCAGGCGCTGCGTGACGGCTGGCTGTACACCGGCGACATCTGTACCTGGGACGAGGAGGGCTTCATCACCATCTGCGACCGCAAGAAGGACATGATCATCTCCGGTGGCGAGAACATCTACCCGGCGGAGCTGGAGAACGTTCTCGCCGCCTGCCCGGAGGTGCTCGAGGCCGCGGTGATCGGCGTGGCGTCGCAGAAGTGGGGGGAAACACCGCTGGCCATCGTGGTGCCGGCGCCGGGGGCGGCGCCGACAGCGCAGTCGCTGCGCGAGTACTGCAGGCAACACCTGGCCGGCTACAAGGTGCCGCAGTTGTTCGAGCTGGTGGACAGCCTGCCGCGCAACCCGTCGGGCAAGCTGCTCAAGCCGCAGTTGCGCGAACGCTTTCCGGGCCCGGCGCCCTTCTAGCGCCCCGCGCGCCGGCGCTGGCAGGCAAGGCGCCTACTTCGCCTGGCGCAGCCGGCCGCGATAGCGGGTGCGGGCCAGTTCCTGCATGTCCTCGACCGTGTCGCTCTCGTCCATGATTTCCCGGCCCAGCAGGGTTTCCACCGCATCCTCCAGGGTGACGATACCGGACGTCTGGCCGTACTGGTCCTCGACCAGGAACATGTGCTCGCGGCGCTTGATAAACAGGTCCAGCAGGCGCAGCACGGGCAGCTCTTCCGACACCCGGTGAATGGGCGCCAGGCAGTCGGACAGGGTCCGTTCGCCGCCGCCGGCGCGCTCGGTCTCCAGCAGTTGCGGGCGCAGCACCAGGCCGACGACCGTGTCCAGGTCGTCCTCGAATACCGGCAGGCGTGAAAACGGCAGGGCACTGATCGCCGAGAGGGCCTCGCTCACCGTCAACTTCGCGTCCAGCGCGCTCACCACCGTGCGCGGGGTGAGGATGGCCTCGGTACGCGTGGCGCGCAGCTGCAGGATGTTTTCCAGCAATTCGCTCTCCTGTGCGCCCAGAGAACCGTGACGGGCGCCGAGCCGCGCCAGCGCGCTCAGCTCGTCGCGGCTGATCGATCCCGGCTGCTTGTGCCGGGCGAACAGGTCGGTCAGGCGTGCGGACAGCCACACCAGCGGGTACAGAATCCACACCAGCCACCGGATGGTTTGCGCCGCGGGCAGCGCCAGTTGTCGCCAGAACGTCGCGCCCAGCGTTTTCGGGATGATTTCCGACAAGTAGAGGATCGCCAGGGTGAGCAGGAAAGCCACCAGCGTCTCCCACTTGGGACCGAACACCGCGACCGCCTGCGCGCCGACGCCGGCGGCGCCCATGGTATGCGCGAAAGTATTGAGTATGAGGATGGAGGAAATAGACTTGTCCAGATCCTCGCGCACCTGCTTGAGGATGGCGCCGCGGCGCGGACGCTCGTGCAGCTGCGTCTCGATAAACCCCTGGCGCACGGACAGCAGCACCGCTTCCAGCATGCTACAGAGGAAGGAGACCCCGATGGCGATGGACAGGTAGATGACCAGCAGGGTCATGGGCGGGCAACAGGCGCTGACATAGTCCGTGGATTATACGTCAGCCAGCGCTTTCGGCCAGTGGTGCGGCAATACTCAGTCGAGCTCACGCACCCGGATATTGCGATACCACACCTTGTCCCAGTGATCCTGCAGGCCGATGTGCCCGCGCAGCAGGCTGCCGTAGTCGGGGCGGTCGGTAAACTTGCTCTGCGCGTACAGGGCGCGCCACGCCTCACTGCCCTGCTCGAAACGCGCGGTGAGCCGGTCGTTGAGCCAGAATTCCACCTGCGGCCCGTCGGCGAGGATGCGCACCCGGTTCCAGTAACCCACCGGCTGGGTGGTGTCGTGATCCGGGGCGATCAGGTCGTACAGGGCGCCCGCCCGGTGCGTGGGGTCCTCGGCGTCGCTGTGCCCGACGTTGTCCAGCACCTGCATCTCGTAGCCGGTGTAGTGCATATTGCGGCCGGACTCATCGCCACGGATAAAGATGCCGCTGTTGCCGGAATCGGATATACGCCATTCCAGGCGCAGCTCGAAATCGCCGAACTGCTCGCGGGTAATCAGTTCGCCGCCCCTGCCCAGCCGGGTCAGGCAGCCGTTTTCCACGCCCCAGCCGTCGTTGGCCTCGTCTTCCTTGTAGCTGCGCCAATGGTCCAGGGAGCGGCCGTCGAACAACAGCCGAAACCCGGCGGCCTGTTCTTCCGCGCTGAGCGCGTTGACGCACTCGCCAGGCGCAATGATTTCCTCGCTGCCGCAGGCGACCAGCGCGAGTGCGACACACAGTGATAACAGTTTTTTCATCGTGCCCTCCATAGGCAGGTGTTCGCGACTGTGGCGAATTCAACGGGTATAGCGCAGGCCCACGCGCAGCGCACGCCCCGGGGCGTCAAATCCCACCGCGGTCTCGTAGTCCTCATCCAGCAGGTTGTCCGCCGAAAACTGCAGCTGCACGGCGGAGGCCAGCTGCCAGTGCAGCACCGCATCCACCCGGTGCCAGGAGTCCAGCTCCGTGGTCACTTCCTGCCCGGTATGACGCGAGGCGGCCCACTGCTCGCCGCTGAACTGGTAGTCCAGGGCGGCATCCCAGGCCGGCGCGAAGCGCCAGCGGGCCACCAGGCCCGCCGTCCATTCCGGCCGGCCGGTGAACACGGTGTCCTCCCCCTTGGCGTCGATATCCGTGTAGGTGGCCTGCGCGCGCAGGTCCAGAGCCTGCAGCGGTTGCCACTGCGCCTCCAGTTCGACACCGGCGGTTTCCACGTTCTGCCGGTTGACGTTGCGGAAGGTCGCGTCATCGAAATCGATCAGGTCCTCGAAGTCGTTGTGAAAGTAGGTCGCCGCCAGGCGCAGCCCGGCCCGCGCTTGCCAGGCGATCCCGGCGTCCCAGTTGTCCGCCTGCTCGGGCTGCAGGTCCGGGTTGCCGACCAGCGCGTTGCCCAGGGCGAAGAAACTGGGCAGCTTGTAGGCCTGGCCCAGGTTGGCGGACAGCGCGACGCCCGCCCCCACGTCCACGCGCGCGCCGGCCTGCCACGAGGTTTCCCGGTCGAAGCCGTCCGGGTCGTCGCCGCGCAGGCTGCCGCGCAGCAACAGCGCCGGCAGCGGCGTGGCGGTGACATCGGCGAACAGGCCGACGGTATCGCGGTCCAGGTCGAAATCGGTGGGGTTGTTACTGCCGAAGTATTCGACATAACCGTCGCTGTCGCCGTCCTCGCGGCGGTAGTCCGCACCGAGATTGAGGCGGTAGTTGGCCGCCAGCTCCAGCGTGTTGACCCACTGCAGCTGGTCGCGGGTGAACTGCGTGTCGGCGCCGTTGGGCGGCACCTCGAAATACGGCGGAATGCCCGGCGAGGTGTAGTCCTCGTCGTGTTCGAAGCGGCTGGCCGCCAGGCGGCTGCGCCAGGCGTCGGCGATATCCCAGTCCCAGGCGGCGGACAGCACCGTGTCGTTGTAGTCCGCCTGGTCCAGGTCGTCGAGCTGCGCCAGGCGGGGCCCGCCGCTCTGCTCGGGGTAGGATTCACGCTCACCATCCAGGTAGCGCCAGGCGAGTGCGATGCGATGCCCTGCCCGCGGCGACCAGCCCAGGCGCAGGTTGACGCTGTCGCTGTCGCGCTGGCTGCCCGGCACCGGGTCGCCGTTGTCGCGGGTGGCCAGCTCCAGCGTGTAGTCCAGCGCCTGCGTGGCGCCCTGGGCGGTGAAGCCGACACGGTAGAAGTCATCTTCCCCCGCCTCCGCGCGCAGGCTCTGCTGGTGGCCCTGGGACGGCCGCCGGGTGATGATATTGATCACCCCGGCCAGCGCATCGGAACCGTAGATCGCCGACTGCGCTCCGCGCACCACCTCTACCCGCTCCACCAGCGCGGAATCGAGGTTGGCGAAATCGAAACCGCCGCCACGGGTATTGGTGGGGTCGTTGACCGGCACGCCGTCCAGCAGCACCAGGGTGAAGTTCGCCTCGCCACCGCGCACCGACACCGCGGTGAGTCCCCCGGGGCCGCCCTGCTGCTCCACCAGCAGGCCGGGCAGGGTCTGCAGCAGGTCCGCGACACTGCGCTTGTTGAGCGCGGCGATCTGCGCCTCGTCCAGTACGGAAACAGCGGCGGTCAAGGCCGGCTGCGGCGCGTAGGTCCCTGTCACCAGCACGTCTTCCACGTGCTCATCGGCGGCCGCGGCAGCCGGCAGGATGGCGGCGATCAGCGCCGAGGCAATGAGTTTCCTGTTCATGCACTCCCCAGTTCGTTCGGTTTATCATACCCGCGGCGCGGCGCAACCTGCGCCATAGCCCGAATCAGTCCAGGCCCCGCCGGGGGCCGCCATACGAGAACATCGCAGCCATGGCCATGCTCCTGTTCAACGCGCTGTTCCTGCTCGCTTTCCTGTTGTCGGCGGCGGTGCAGTACAACGATCCCGACGCGCTCGCCTGGATCGTCATCTACCTCGCCGCCGGCGCCATGTGCCTCGCCTGGTTCGCGCGCCGCTGCCCGCGCTGGCTCCCCATGCTGCTGCTGCTCGCCTGCCTGCTGTGGATCGGCACGCTGCTGCCCGGCCTGGGCAGCGCCTCCGTAGACGAGATATTCGCCTCGATCAGCATGCAGACCCGCGCCGTCGAGGAAGCCCGTGAAATCGGCGGGCTGGCGCTGGTCGCCCTGTGGGCGACCGTACTGACCCTGCGCGGGAATCGCTAGCGCTTGCGCTTGAAGGTGATTTCCTCGCCCTCGCGCAGCATCACCAGCTTGTCGACACTGCCGTCCTCCTCCACCACGAATTCCAGTTGCACGTCCTCGCCGCCGGCGGCCGCGCGAAACGTGGTGTCGTTGATCTGCTCCATGATGCCGGCGCCGTACATGGGTACGGACAGGTGCACACCGTCCGGCTTGGCTGTCACCGTCAGCGTGACGAAGCTGACGGAGTACTTGCCCTCGAAGCGCTTGAAACCGCGGTCGTAGGGCACCTGGCGCAGCTCCTCCATGGTCCACGGCGCGCTGCGTGCGGCGCTGGCCCGACGCAGCCCGGCGGCGAACTCCGCCGACACCGCATCGGCGCCGTTGCCCCAGCTGCGCCGCAGGTAAGTCATCAAACCCGCCAGCGTCGCATCGTCCAGCTCGGCCAGGTGGCCGTGGGGCGGCATCACGCCGTCGAATACCTCGCCATTGACCTCCACCGGTCCGCGCATGCCCTGCAGGATAATGCGACCCAGCCACTCCGGCGGCCCGACCACCCACTCGGCGCCGGCCAGCGCCGGGGCGAGGCCGTCGATGCCCTTGCCGTCCTCGCCGTGACAGGCCGCGCACTGTGTGTAGAACGCCTGGCCCTGCTCCATCAGCTGCAACTGCTCCGGGCTGAGCGGCGCGATGCCCATGGCCAGTTCGTCTCCGGGCCAGGTAAACGCGCGCCTGGCCGCCAGGCGCGCGTCCCACAGGGGGTCGCTGTCGCTGATCTCGCCATCGGCAAAAATGGGCGGCGGACCATCCAGTTGCGCCGGGACGAAGCCGCGGGCGCGGGTCATGGTCGCCAGGCCCTGCAGCATGGCGATCTGTTGCCAGGCCTGTTCACCGCGGCGCGATTGCAGCAGCGCGAGCAGCTGCAGCAGTTGCGGGTTGGCCGGCTCGGCCGAGCCCAGGTCGCCGCGCAGGCTGCGGTAGGCGTTGGCGGACAGGCCCAGCAGCGTGCGCGTGACGCCCTTGTCCGGCGCGCCGGCCAGGCCGGACTCCAGGTACTCGGCCAGGAACTCGTATTCGTGGCCGACAATGGCGCGCAGCACCGCCTGACGTACATAGGCGCTGCCGTCCGACCCGGTCAACAGGCGCGCCAGCAGCGCGCGCACCGCCGGGTCAGCGGCGTGAGCGGTGCTGGCGAAGGCCAGCTGCATACGCACCGCCTCGTCGGCCGCCAGTTGTTCCTGCAGCAGGTCGAGCAGGTCCTGGCGCTGCAACAGCTGCGCGCCGGCGCGCAGGGCGTGCAACTGGCGCTGGGTATCCGCGGTGCGCGCCAGCTGCAGCACCAGTTCGCGCTGCAGTTCCCCGCGCCCCTGCAGTGTCCACAGCGCATGCAGCGCGGGCACCGTGGCGTCGCCCAGCGCCAGCTCTGTCAGCGCGGCGGAGAGGTCTGCCTCGCGCGCCAGCAGCAGGCGCTGGGCGGTATCGCGCACCCAGCCGTTGCCATGCGACAGCGCCGCCAGCAGTTCTGCGTCCGTCGCGCCGGCCAGGACAACGGGAGCGTTGTCCGTTCCCTGCGTATGCCGCACACGCCAGATGCGCCCCATACCCAGGGGCGATTCCAGTTCACGCTGGAAGATCTGCTCGCGCAGTTCGTCGGTAAGGAAATGGTCGTCCTGGATGATGCCGCGGTACATGTCGATGATGTACAGGGCGCCGTCCGGGCCGTTCATCGCATCCACCGGACGGAAGCGCTCGTCGGTGGAGCCGAGAAAATCGCGCTGGCCCCACTGCGGGTCGTCGTACAGGCGCTGCGTGGCGCTCAGCTCCATGCCCTGCTCGCGCATGTCGAACTGCGCCACCACGTTGCCCGCCGATTCGGGCACGAATACGTCACCGGCATATTCCGCGGGAAACTGGTCGCCGCGGTAGGCCACCAGGCCGCTGGCGCCGGTGGCGCGGGCGAGCCTGCCGTCCTTGCGCAGGGTGTCATCGAGATAGGCGCGGTTGACCCCGGGATTCACCCGCACGCTGTAGACTTCCGCCGGCTTGGTCAGGTTGACGCCCAGGCCCGCCGGGTAGGACTGCACACCGGGTATGACGATGTCCTCGGCGCGGAAGAAGTCCGCCTGCATCCAGGTGGAGTTGTGGTTGTACAGCCAGCGCCCGTAGTCGTCCTTGGTAATGCCCCACTGCCCGCGGAACAGGTCCTCGCGCTCCTGCAGTTCGCCGTCCACCAGGCGCAACCGGCGCCGTGACTTGGCGTTGTACAGCCAGTTGTCCAGACCCTGGCGCAGGCCGTTTTCCATGTGCTCGACATTGGCGCCCGCCTCGGTGGCGTAGCCGCCCACGCTGCGCCTGTTTTCACACACGGCATCCGGGGTGGGCAGTTCACACAGCCACAGGTGCGGCGGCTCACCGATCAGGATGCCCTCGTTGACCACCGCCACCGCGCGCGGGTTGACCAGCTCCCCGAGGAACACCTCGCTGTCGTCCATGCGGCCATCGCCGTCGCGGTCGCTCAGGCGCACCACCTGGCCCACCGGCTTGTCATCGTCGCTGCCGTAGGCATCGCGCATATAGCCGCGCATTTCCACCACGTACAGCCGCCCGTGCTCGTCCCAGGACATGGCCACGGGCTCGCCCACCAGCGGCTCGGCCGCCACCAGTTCGACCTCGAAACCGGGGGCGATGCGGAACGCCTGCAGCGCCTCCTCGGGGGACAGCACCGGCGCGGGTTCGGTGTCCAGGGTTTCGTAGAACAGCGGTTCCGGATTGCGCTCTTTCAGGGAGTACCACTGCAGGTTCCCGACGCGCAGTTCGTCGCCGCAGTCGCCGGGCAGTATGCGCAGCGGGCCGCGCTCGTACAGACCGGTGCGATCCAGGCGCAGCACATCCTTCTGGCCCACCGTCAACACCACGGACTGGCCACGCGCGATGGCGACAATCTCCTGGGCGTCCGCCGGCTTGAACCTGGCCACCTCGCCGCTGATATCCCCGGCGGAGCCGAACAGGCGACCCTCGGCGCGGCCGGGGTACAGGGCGATCTCCGCGAACATCTCGCGGTCGCCGGTTTCCACGATGCGGTGGCGAATCTGCACGCGCGTCGGCTTGTCACAGCCGGGCAGGCGCATGCGCAGCATGACGTCCTTGAACTGCCGGCGCGATTCCAGCCAGCGCTCGTCGCTGCCGGCCGGCACGATCATGTCGCCGTCCTCGAAACGCAACCCCGCCTCGTCGCCGCGTCGCCACTCCTCCTGCGTCAGCAGGCTGTCGCCGGGCTGCAACACCGGCGGCAACTCGCGGATACGGATACGGCGCCAGCGTATCGCGCCGCTCTCTCCTTCGTGCACCTGCAGGGCGATAAAGCCCTCCGCGTCCAGCCCATCGACGATGTCCGCGGCGGGCACGCCGTTGATCCAGGTCTTCAGTGAGGCGCCACGGGCCTGTATCTCGATGTCGTTCCAGCCGTCCAGGCGGATTGCCTCGCGCGCGGCCTGGTTTTCCTCGAGGTTGGCCAGCCAGCCACGCCGCGCCTCGTCGTAGATGCCGCCGCTCCAGGCGCGCTCCGAGGGATCGAGCTCGTACTGGTAACCGTACACCCTGCCGTTGCCGCGGCGCTGGCCGGCGCGAAACATCACCCCGGAGTTGCCGAGCTCGTCCCAGCGCACCTGCATTTTCAGGGTGAAGTCGCGGTAGGTTTGCTCCGTGCGCAGGAAGGTGTTCTTGCCCGGTCCGCGACGACCGACGATGTCCGGCCCCTCCGCCTCGAAGGTGGCGCCACCGCCGACCACGCGCCAGCCGTCCAGGGACCCGCCGTCGTAGAGCAGGGTAAAACCCTCTTCCAGCTCGAACGGCGCGTCCGCCTCCTGCACCGGGGTGTGGCGGGAGTAGTAGATCGCGCCGCCGGCAAGCGCGGCAACCAACAGGAGCAATGCGAATTTCTTCATCGTTTCAGTCATAACCTTGTTATAAGGGGCGCGCCGCTGCGCGCCGGTGCCTGTTAACTATACTCGTTCGCCGCTGCAAGCGGCGACGCCAGCAGCGCGCGCAGCCCGTCGCGCTCTATACTGTCCATGCCCTGTAGCAGTTCGTCGCGCAGGCGGGCGAAATCCGCCACGGCGGCGGGGGTGATACGGGCGCAGGCCAGTACCGCCTCCACTTTCCCGGCCAGCGGCGCGGTGCTCGCACGCTGCGCCAGCAGCTGTTCCCGCCGCGGGTCTTCCACGGCGATATCGGTGGCTAACACCAGGTAACACCACGCGGCCAGGGCGCGGCGCAGTTGCGGCGCCCGGTTCTGCTGCAGGGTGGGCAGCCAGCGCTGGGCAATTTTCTCGCTGCTGTCCATGGCGATTTGCGCGCAGCGGTGCGCCAGGCGCGGGTTGCCGAAGCGCTGCAACAACTTGTCGCGGTAACCGGCGAGGTCGAAATCCGCCGGCACCTGCAGCGCCGGCATCAGGTCCTGGCTCATCAGGCGGTGCACGAATTCGCCCAGCGCCGCATCGTCCATGACCTGGTCCACGGTGTCCACACCGGCCAGCAGCCCGCAACAGGCGATGGCGGAATGGCTGGCGTTGAGCAGGCGCAGCTTGATGTTCTCGTAGGGCGCGATGTCGTCGACCAGTTGCGCGCCAACGCGTTCCCAGGGCGGATGACCGGCGGCGAAGTCGTCCTCGATTATCCACTGGCTGAAAGGTTCGGTACTCACCGCCCCCTCGTCGCGCAGACCCAGCGCCGCGGCCTGCTCGTCCAGGCCCGCCGCGCTCATCGCCGGGACGATGCGGTCCACCATGGAGCACGGAAACGTGGTGTTGCGCTCGAACCAGTCCAGTATCTGCGGAAAGCACTGCTGCAGGTACTCGACCAGCGCCGCGCGCAGGCAGCGGCTGTTGTGCGCAAGGTTGTCGCAACTGAGAATGCTCAGCGGCGCGTCACCCTGCCCGGCGCGCGCGCGCAGGCCCAGGGCGAGCACACCCAGCGCGGACACCGGGTGTTGCGGGTCGTCGAGGTCGGCGCGCAGCGCCGGGTCCTGCCGGTCTAGCGAGTGCCCGTCGGCAGCCAGCGCATAGCCCTTTTCCGTGATCGTCAGCGTCACCATGCGCGTGGCCGGGTCGGCGATGGCGGCGATCACCGCGGGCAGTTCCCGCGGCGCCACCAGCACCCGCCGTACCGCGCCGATTACGCGCAGTTCGCTGGCATTGGCATCGCGGCTGAGCACCGAGTAGAGGCCGTCCTGGGGGTTGAGCCGCCCGGCGGTGGCCGCGCTGCGCAGGGACACGCCGAGGATACCCCAGTCCGGCGCACACAGACCCATCGCGTCGTCGGTGTACACCGCCTGGTGGGCGCGGTGGAACGCGCCGATGCCCAGGTGCACGATGCCGGTGCGCAGCTGATCGCGCGCGTATGCCGGGCCACGCACGTCGGCGTTGCTCTCGGTCAGCGTGGAGGGGTGCAGTCTGTGCATGGGTCAGAGCTTGTAGGCGCGCACGGCCAGGGTGTAGGCCAGTTCCGTGGCCAGTACGCGCGCCTCCTCCATACCCAGGCGGTGCTCCGCCACGAGCCCGGCGAGGAAACGGCAGTCGATGCGGCGCGCCACGTCGTGGCGCGCGGGAATGGAGAGGAAGGCGCGGGTGTCGTCATTGAAGCCCACGGTGTTGTAGAACCCGGCGGTCTCGGTCACCTGCTGGCGGTAGCGCAGCATGCCCTCGGGACTGTCGTGGAACCACCACGCCGGCCCCAGTTTCAACGCCGGGTAATGGCCGGCCAGTGGCGCCAGTTCGCGCGCGTAGGTGGTCTCGTCCAGGGTGAACAGGATCAGCGTCAGGGCCGCCTCGTTGCCGACGCGGTCGAGCAGGGGTTTCAGGTTGCGCACGTACTCGCCGGCCACGGGAATGTCGGCGCCGCGGTCGCGGCCGAAGCGGGCGAACAGCTGCGGGTTGTGGTTGCGCAGCACCCCCGGGTGCAGTTGCATGACCAGCCCGTCGTCCAGGCTCATCAGCGCCATCTCCAGCAGCATTTGCCCGCGAAACAGCTCCGCTTCCCGCGCCGACAGGCTCTGCGCCAGGGCGTCGGCGTAGAGTCGCTCGCACTCGGCGCGCGACAGGTCCGCGGTGAAGGCGCTGGGGTGACCGTGATCCGTGGACGTGGCGCCCAGGGAGCGGAAGAAGGCGCGGCGCTCGCGCAGGGCGTCCAGGTAACCGCCGTAGGTGGCGCAGTCGATGCCGCTGAGTTGCGCCAGGCGTGCGATATTGTCGGCGAAGCCCTCGTACTCCGGGTCCAGCACGGGGTCGGGGCGAAACGCGGTGATAACGCGTCCCGACCAGGTGTCCGCGGCCAGGCGACGATGCGCGTCCAGCGTGTCCAGGGGCGACTCGGTGGTGGCGATCAACTCGATGTTGAAGCGCTCGAACAGCGCCCGGGGCAGGAACTCGGGGGTGGCCAGCAGGCGGTTTATATGCGCGTAGATCAACTGCGCGTTGCCGCTGTGCAGCAGCTCGTCGATGCCGAACACCTCGCCGAAGACGTGGTCCAGCCACAGCCGCGTGGGCGTGCCGCGGAACAGGTGGTAGTGGTCTGCGAAGCGCTGCCACACCGCGCCCGGGTCGACCTCGGGCGACTGCCCCGCCGTCCCGGCGATACCCAGTTCCTCCAGGCCGACCCCCTGGCTGTAGAGCATGCGCAACAGGTAGTGGTCCGGCTGCACCAGCAGTTCGCTGGCATTGTCGAAGGGCGCGTTGTCGGCGAACCAGCGCGGGTCGGTGTGGCCATGGGGGCTGACGATCGGCAGGCCGGCCACCGCCTGGTAGAGTTCACGGCCGATGTCGCGCTGGGCGGGGTCGGCGCTGAACAGGCGGTCGGGATGCAGCAGCAGCGTCATCGGGCCTCCAGTAACTGGTCGATGACGCGCTGCAGGTGGCCGCTCATGGCCTGCCGGGCGGCCTGCGGGTCGCCGGCGCGCAACGCGTCGAGTATGGCCTGGTGATCGGCGACGATGGGACGGTTGCCCTCGGCCCTGACACGGCGGTGAAAATGGGTGCTGATTTCCGACTCGTTGCGCAGGCGCCACAACCAGGTCACCGTCGCCGCCAGGGCGCTGTTGCCCGCGGCCTCCGCGACCAGGCAGTGAAACGCTTCATCGGCCTGCTCGGTGACCACCTCGCGGCGGTTCTCCTCCGCCATCTCGTCCACCAGTTCCTGCAGCCGCGCCAGCTGCTGCGCGTCGATACGCTGCGCGGCCAGCGCACAGGTCTCGCCCTCGATCAGGCGGCGCGCCTCAAGAATCTCGAAGGGACCCGGCCCCTGCATCTGCGCCACCCTGCCCGGGTGGTCAGGACGCGCCAGTACGTAGACGCCGGAACCGGAGCGCACCTCGACCAGCCCGGCGATCTCCAGCGCGATCATCGCCTCGCGCACGGTCGGGCGGCTGACGCCGAACTGGCTGGCCAGGTCGCGCTCCGAGGGCAGCCTGGCGCCCACCTCGATGGCGCCGGACTCGATCAGGCCCTGCAACTGCTGCGCCACCTGCAGGTAGAGGCGCTGCACCTTGATGGTCTGTATCTCCATGATCAGCGCGCCGCGTCCGCCAGGGCCTGGGCGCGCATGCTCAATTCGGCGGCGCGAAAGGCGTGCTCCTGGGTCATGGCCTGCTCGCTGCGGTTGAGGCAGTCGAGTATCAGGCGGCCGAAGAAGGGAAAGCCGCTGCGGTCCAGGCACTCCATCTCCTGCTCGCCGTCGGCATTGGCCAGCAGCAGTTTCGACGCCGGAGCCTCGCGCGCCAGGTCCAGGTACTTGCGCAGCTCGATGCTGCCTTCGGTGCCGACGATGAAGGTGCGCCCGTCGCCCCAGGTGCGCAGGCCCTCGGGCGTGTACCAGTCCACGCGACTGTAGAACGAGGCGCCGTTGTCGCCGGTCAGCGACATCTCGCCGAAGTCCTCCAGCCCCGGCTTGTCCGGGTGGCTGAAGTTCTCCACGCGCGCGAAGTTGAGCGTGGCGTCGGCGCAGCCGGCGTAGGTGAGGAACTGCTCCACCTGGTGCGAACCGATGTCGGTGAGGATGCCGCCGTAACGGGCCTTGTCGAAGAACCAGTCCGGGCGCGTCGTCTTGGCCAGGCGGTGCGGCGCCAGGTTGAGCACCTGCAGCACGCGCCCGATGGCGCCCTGCTCGATCAGCTCGCCGGCGCGCCAGGCGGCGTCGTTGTGCAGGCGCTCGGCGTAGTAAACGGCGTACTTGCGGCCGCTGCGCGCGACCGCGGCCCGCACCTCCTGCAGTTGTTCCAGCGTGGTGAACGGCGACTTGTCGGTGAAGTAGTCCTTGCCCGCCGCCATCACCTGCATACCGATCGCCGCGCGGCGATCCGGCACCGCAGCCGCGTTGACCAGGCGGATGTCCGGGTCGGCGAGAATCTCCTCGAAATCCTGCGCGACGCGTACGCCGGGATAGGTGTCGACGAATTTCGCCAGCCGCGCCGGGTCCGGGTCGTAGACACTTTTCAGGGTCGCGCCCGCGTCGCGCAGCCCGTTGGTCTGGCCGTAGATGTGCCCGTGATCCAGGTACGCCACCGCGAAGCAGAACTCGCCCGGGGAGACCACCTGCTCGGTCTGCGCCGTGGGCGCGTAGTTGGCGCCGTCGCCGATATCCACCATTCTCCCGTCCTCCTAAAACCAGCCCAGCTTGACGCCGGTGCTGTAGGTCACGCTGGCCAGTACGGTGACGATGCACAGCAGCATGGCGACGTTGTACACGGCAGCGCGCCCGCCCCGTGGGCGGTCGGCGCCGAGGTAATCGGCGCTGTTGTTGAGAAACAGCCAGCCGACGTAGGCGATGGGCAGCAGGAAGCCGCAAATGGCCGAGGTGGGCAGGATGACGTAGGGGCCCATACTCGACCAGAGGAACACGCCCAGCACCGCCGGCGTCGGCAGCAGCAGCGCCAGGCGGTAGCCGCGCGAGTGCGGCGGCAGGTTGAACATGGCGCCGGCTGCGGCGCCGCAGCACAGCATGTGCATGACCAGGGACCCCACGGCCATACCGAGAATACCCACCGCGAACACCAGGCGGCCGGTCACCGGCCCCATGCCGGCGTCGGCGAACATGGCGCCGGCCTGCGCCGGGGCCAGTTTGCCCTGGATATCCAGCTCGCTGCCGTGGAAGGCGCCGGCAGCGGCGATGGAAATCAGCGATGTCACCAGGACGTAGGGGATCACCAGCCCCATGACGATATCCCAGCGCGACAGCTCCCGGTGCGCCCGCCCCCAGCCGCGGTCGAGCAGCGTGTAGCCGTAGACGAACGTCATGTTGATGCCCACCGCGGTGCCCAGGGCGGCCATGATCGTGGTCACCCCGGCGCCATCTGACGGCAGGCTGCCGGGCACATAGCCGGCCAGCACCGCGGGCCAGTCCACCTGGCCGGCGGCGCTGGCGCTGATCACCACCCAGGCGAAGGCGAGGACGATCATGCTGCTGAGCAGCTTGATCGCGGTCTCGAAAACCTTGACCGCGCGGCCGCCGGCGCCGTAGTGCCAGGCCGTGTAGGCGCAGACCGCCCACACCAGCAGCGCGAGGGCGAACAGGTAGGACTCGCGGCCGGCGCCCGGGGAGTCCTGCAGGCTGAAGCCGGTGGCCACCCCGATGATCTCTTCCAGCATGCCGGCGCTCAGCGGGTAGTGGGAGAAACCCCAGATGATGCTCGAGGCCAGCGCCGCGATCGCCCACAGCCAGGCCAGCGACGGGTGCACGTGGTCGCGCATGGCGGCGAAGGGCTGCTTGCCGGTGCTGAGCGTCTGGTGGGACAGGGCGAACAGCATGATGCAACCGATGAGCATGGACAGGGGCTGCACCCAGAGCAGCTCGTAACCGTACACCGCGCCGATGGTGAGCGAGGTGATGGCGCTGCCCCCGCCCAGGGTCATGGCGCCCTGCAGCCAGCCCGGCCCGCTGAGGCGGACATAGGCGGGGAATCGCCGCAGCGCGGGTTGCCCCGCCAGGGCCTCGAGTTGTGCGCTTTCCTGCGTCAGCTTGCTCACATCAGTTCCATTGGTCTGGTTATTGTGTGTGCGCGGTCCACCTAGCGGTAGGAGGCGCCCATGTCGATACTGGCTTCGATATCGGCTTTCTCGCGCAGGCCGGAATCCTCCAGGCGTTGCCCCAGCGCGCGCTGGTAGCGCCGCGCATCCAGCGGCAGCTCGACGCGACTGTCCTCCCAGGTGGACAACAGCATCGCGTTGGCCAGCGACAGGGAATCCAGCCCGTCCGCGGCGGGGGCGACCAGCGCCTCGCCGCGGGTGATCGCGGCGACGAAATTGTTCAGCACCGCGGCGTGCTGGTTGCCGCCGCGCCCGGGGGTGATGTCCTCGGTCTGCGAGGCCGGCATGCCGAACATATCCCGGGTCTGGCGGTTGTACTCGCTGGTGGCCGGCTCGTTGCGGGTCAGCGTCAGGCGCTCGCCGTCGAAGGCCAGCGCGCCGCGGTCGCCGACGATATCGAAGCGGTTGATCCCGGGGGCCTCCCCCGTGGAGCCGATAAACACGCCGCTGGCGCCGTTGGCGTACTCCAGGTAGGCGGTGGCCTCGTCCTCCACCTCGATGTCGTGGTAACGGCCGAAGCGGCAGAACGCGCGCAGCGCCGCCGGCATGCCGCAAAGCCACTGGAAGATATCCAGGTTGTGTATGCACTGGTTGACCAGCAGGCCGCCGCCCTCGCCGACCCAGGTGGCGCGCCAGTCGCTGACCTGGAAATACACCTCCGGGCGAAACCAGTTGGTCATGGTCCAGTGGGTGCGCGTGATCTCGCCCAGCGTCCCCGCCGCGAGCACCTCGCGCATGGTGGTGAACAGCGGGTCCGTGCGCTGGTTCAGCATCAGCCCGAACACCTGCTGCGGACCCTGCAGCGCCAGCAACTGGCGGCCCTCGTCAACGGACAGGCCCAGGGGCTTCTCCATCATCAGGTGCAGGCCCGCGCGCAGCACCGCGCTGCCGGCTTCCAGGTGGTTCCAGGTAGGCGTGGCCACCAGCACCGCGTCGCACTCGCCGCTGTCGACCAGGTCCTGGCTGCGACTGAAATGCGGCACGCCCAGCTGCGCCGCCAGTTCGCTGCCGCTGCGCGAACACAGGGCGCTAATCCGGCAGCCGTCCACCCGGCCCTCGCGCACGTTGGCGATATGCTGCCCGGCGATATTGCCCAGGCCGACAATACCCAGGCGCAGCGCGGCGTTCTGATTCATTCCTGTCTCCCTGCGGGCGTATCACGTGCGGCTTGCCATGCCGGCCGCCCTGGTCCACACTATACATTGGTCAAATGGTCAGGCCAATTTAGGCACTTACATACCGACTGTCAAGGGACAGGGAGGAACAGGCCCCAGCGGGCCGCGACATCATGAAGATATGCTGCGCCGGGGAGGTCATGGTGGAAATGGCGGCGGATACCACCGACAGGCGGTACCTGCGCGGCATGGCCGGGGACAGTTTCAACACCGCCGTGTACCTGGCCCGGGCCGGGCTGGCGGTGTCCTATCTCACGCGCCTCGGTGACGATCCCTTTTCCGACGAGATGGTGGCGTTCCTGCGCCGCGAGGGGATCGACGACCGCTGCGTCGAGCGCTGTCCCGGCCGCCTGCCCGGGCTGTACACCATCAGCAACGACGCCGACGGCGAGCGGCGTTTTCACTACTGGCGCGACACCGCGCCGGTGCGCTCGCTGTTCGCGCGCGAGCCGCAACTGCCCGACGAGCTGGACCTGTTCTACCTCACCGGCATCACCCTGGCGGTGACGCGCGACCACCTGGAGCAACTGCTGGCGCTGCTGGACAGGCTGCGCGACGGCGGCTGCCGCGTCGCCTTCGACCCGAATTACCGGCCCGCGCTGTGGGACGACGCCGAACAGGCGCGGCGGCACTGCCAGGCGCTGCTGGCGCGCTGCGATATCGCCCTGCCCACCCTGGACGACGACGTCGCGCTGTGGTCCGTGCGCGACGTACAGGACTGCCACGAGTTCTACGCCGGCCACGGCATCGCCGAGATCGTGGTCAAGGGCCCGGCGCTGACCGCCTACGCCTGGGGGGGCGGCGATACGGCACAACGCCGGGCGCAGGCGCTGCCCGCCGTGGACACCACCGGCGCCGGCGACAGCTTCAATGCCGGCTACCTGGCCGCGCGGCTGGGCGGCGCCAACCTGGCCGCGGCGCTCGCCGCCGGGCAGGACCTGGCCGCCGACGTGGTTCAACATCGCGGCGCCATCTTGCCGCCACAACACTCTGTAGAAGGAACAGTCTGATGCGACAAACCTGGCGCTGGTTCGGGCCGCAGGACCCGGTCTCACTGGAGAACATCGTGCAGGCGGGGGCCAGCGGCGTGGTCACGTCGCTGCACCATATCCCCACCGGCGAGGCCTGGCCGCTGCAGGACATCGTGGAGCGCCGGCAGATGATCGAGGCGGCGGGCCTGACCTGGGATGTCGTGGAGAGCATCCCGGTGCACAACGACCTGAAAACGCGCAGCGGCGACTACCGCCAACTGCTGGACAACTACCGGGAATCGGTGCGCAACGTCGGCGCGGCCGGCGTGCCCGTGGTGTGCTACAACTTCATGCCCGTGGTCGACTGGACGCGCACCAACCTCGACTACGCCCTGCCCAACGCCTCCCGCGCCCTGCGTTTCGAGATGAGCGATTTCGCCGCCTACGACGTGCACATCCTGGCGCGCGAAAACGCCGCCGCGGACTACGACCCGCAGGTGCTGCAGCGCGCCGAGGCGCGCCTGGCCGCCATGACGGACGAGGAGAAGGCGCTGCTGGAGAAAAACATCATCGCCGGACTGCCCGGCGGCGAGGGCTCCTACGACCGCGACGGCATTCGCGCGGCCATCGCCGGGTTCATCGCGCTGGGCACCGAGGGCATGCGCGCCAATCTCTTCGCCTTCCTCGAGGCCGTGGTGCCGGTGGCCGAGGAGGCCGGCGTGCGCCTGTGCATACACCCGGACGACCCGCCGTTCTCCCTGTTCGGCCTGCCGCGCGTGGTGTCCACCGCCGCGGACGCGCGCGCACTGCTGGCGGCGGTACCCAGCCCCAACAACGGGCTGACCCTGTGCGCCGGCTCCTTCGGCGCGCGCGCCGACAACGACCTGGTGGGCATGGTGCGCGAATTCGGGCCGCAGGTGCATTTCGTGCACCTGCGCAACATCGTGCGCGAGGCGGACGGCTCCTTCTACGAGTCCGAACACCTGGATGGGGACAACGACATGGTGGGGCTGATCGGCGCCCTGCTCGACGAGGAACAGCGCCGCGCCGACGAGGGGCGCACGGACCGTATCCCCATGCGCCCGGATCACGGTCACGCCCTGGGCGACGAGATCGGCCGTCCCGGGGTCAACCCCGGCTATTCCTACGGCGGCCGCCTCAAGGGACTGGCGGAACTGCGCGGGGTCATCCACACGCTGGAGCACCTGCGCAGTTAACCCGCATGGGGCCCGGGCCCTCGGCGTGACAGCGGGGATGGGTATATAATCGCCGCTTCCCGCCGCACGGACCCCTGGCCCCATGCAACGTCGATCGCCCGCCGCCGTCATCCTGCTGCTTGCCGCCCTGGCAGGCTGCGCCGCCACCCCACCGCAGACGCGCGAGGCGTTCCGCTACGACTACGGCGGCTTCGCCGACGTGGGCATACTGGCCTACCCGGTACCGGGCTTCGATGAACTGCCCACGCGGCAGAAAGAGCTGCTGTACTACCTGGCACAGGCGGGCTATGCGGGCCGCGACATCATGTACGACCAGAACTACCGGCACAACCTGCGCGTGCGCCGCACCCTGGAAGCGGTGGTGCGCCACTACGACGGCGAGCTCCGCGACCCGGAGTTCGAGCGCTTCATGACCTACACGCGCCAGGTGTGGTTCTCCAACGGCATCCATCACCACTACTCCACCCTCAAGCTACAACCCGCGTTCAGTAACGCCAGCTTCAGCGACTACGTGCGCGCGGTGGCTACCTCCGGCGAGTTGCCCCTGCTGCCCGGTGAGAGTGTCGACGACCTGCTGGCGGAACTGACCCCGGTGATCTTCGACCCGGCCGTGGCGCCGAAGAAAGTCGAGACCGCGCCGGGCGTCGACAAGGTCCGCGCGTCGGCGGTGAACTTCTACGCCGGCGTCACCGAGCAGGAGGTGCGCGACTTCTACGCGCAGCGTATCGACCCGCAGGACCCCACACCGGTCTCCTGGGGCCTGAACAGCCAGCTGGTAAAACGTGATGACGGCAGCATTGCGGAGCGGGCGTGGAAGGTCGGCGGTATGTACGGGCAGGCCCTCGAGCAGGTGGTGTACTGGCTGGAGAAAGCAGCGGCGGTGGCGGAGAACGGGCGCCAGCGCCGCTCCCTGGAGCTGCTCATCGACTACTATCGCAGCGGGGACCTGGCCACCTTCGACGCGCACAGTATCGCCTGGGTCGAGGACAACGAGTCGCGGGTGGACCTGATGAACGGCTTTATCGAGGTCTACAACGATCCCATCGCCTACCGCGGCTCCTACGAGGCCATCGTCTCGTTTCGCGACGAACAGACCAATGACCGCATCGCCACGATCGCCGCCAACGCCCAGTGGTTTGAGGACCACATGCCGATCATGCAGGCGCACAAAAAACCGCGGGTGAAAGGCATCCTGGGCAGCGCCATCACCGTGGTCGCCGAGGCCGGCGACGCGTCGCCGAGCACCCCGGTGGGCGTCAACCTGCCCAACGCGGACTGGATACGCAGGGACCACGGTTCCAAGTCGGTGACCTTGAGCAACGTGTTCTCGGCCTACTACTCGATGCCGGACAAGGCGCTGCAGGAATTCGCCTGGGACCAGGCGGAGATTGCGCGCGCGCAGCGCTGGCGGGAGATCGCCAGCGCGCTGATCATCGATATGCACGAGGTCATCGGCCACGCCTCGGGCCGGATCAACCCCGGCGTGGGTACGCCAAAGGAGACGCTGAAGCAGTACGCCAGCACCCTGGAGGAGGGCCGCGCCGACCTGGTGGCGCTGTACTACATCATGGATCCGAAGCTGGTGGAGCTGGGTGTCATGCCGGACCTGGAGGTGGGCAAGACCGCCTATGACCGCTACATCCGCGGCGGCCTGCTGACCCAGTACTACCGGGTCGGGCCCGGCGAGGAACTGGAAGAGGCGCATATGCGCAACCGCGCGCTGGTCGCCGGCTGGGCCTACGACCGGGGGCGCGAGGACAAGGTCATCGAGCGCCGGGAACGCGACGGCAAGACCTATTTCGTCATCAACGATTACCAGGCCCTGCGCGCGCTGTTCGCGGAACTGTTGCGCGAACTGCAGCGCATCAAGTCAGAGGGCGACTTCGACGCCATCGCGCACCTGGTCGAGGCCTACGGCACCCGCGTCGACCCGCAGCTGCACGCGCAGGTGCTGCGCCGCTACGCGCCGCTGGATATCCCGCCCTACCGGGGCTTCGTCAACCCCGTGCTGACGCCGGTGCGCGAGAACGGCAGGATCGTCGACGTGACGCTGGCCTACCCGGCGAGCTTTGACGAGCAGATGCTGTACTACGCGCAGCACTACTCGTTCCTGCCGCACCGCAACTGAGGCGGCGGGCGGGCATCGCCGCGCGCCTGGCTAGAAGCCCTCTACCTGGTGCACCTGCTTCCAGATCAGCCCGGGGAACAGGCGGCGCATGAACACGCCGATTTTCGCGTCGCGCGTCGGGTAGACGAAGAACTTGCCCCGCGCCAGGCAGTCCTCGATGGCGTCGATGACCACCGCCGGGGCGATCGGGTCGCCCTGTTCGCCGTCCAGCATCTTCGGCCAGTCCGTTGCCTGCCCCTGTTTGAGCAGCGGCGTGGCCACAGCCGGTGGGCACACGCAGGCGAAGCGTACGCCGGAGTTGAGATTCTCGTGGTAGAGCGTCTCGGTGAAGGCGCGCACGGCAAACTTGGTCGCGGTGTAGGCGCCGGTCTTGAGCATCGGGATCCAGCCCGCCATGGAGGCGAAACTGACGAAGTCGCCGCGACCGCGTTGCAGCATCCCCGGCAGCACCGCCTGGGTGATATTCACCAGACCGCCGTAGTTGATGGCCATTTGTTTATGGATGATGCCATTGTCCTGCTCGGTGAGAATGCCGAAGGGCATGATTGCCGCGGCGTTGTACAGTTTATCCACCGGGCCCAGGCGCTCCTCCACCTCGGCCACGGCCGCCTTCACGGCCGCAAAGTCGGTGACATCCACGGACCAGGCGTGCACGCTGTCGAAACCCTGGGCGGTTTCCTCCATGCCGGCGGTATTCACGTCGAACAGCGCTACCTGCGCGCCGCGCGCGGCAAACCGCCGCGCCGTCTCGCGGCCCATTCCACTGCCGCCACCGGTAACCAGCACCACCTCGTTCGCCTGCGCCATGTCATCTCTCTCCTGTCCGTAGGGCCCGCAAGTATAAACGGCGCGCCGGGACGCTCCATTCTCCACCAGCAATTGCCGCGGCGCGGTTCAAGCAGGTATCCCGTGCTCAGTCCTGCCACCAGAAGTACAGGCCGGTCGCCGCCGTCCATAACCAGTACTCCAGCCGCGCGCGCAGGCCCAGCGCGTCGTTGCCCGGCGGGCGGTAGTTGACTCCGTAGTGGTCCAGGCGCCGCAGGTGGGAGGGCAGGCGCTGCTGGAAACCCGCGTAATCGCGCTGCTGCTGCGCACTCCACAGCACCTCCGCCAGGGCGGCGGCGCGCGGGTAGGCCATGTACTCGACGTGCTCCGGCGTGCGCATGAACTCGGTCCACAGCTGTCCCTGCGCACCGAGAATGCGCTCGCGCACCGCCGCCGGCAGCTCCGCCGGCGCGGGGTCGAAGGCATACACCTTGCGCAGCGGCAGGTAGGAACCGATGGCCTGCGGCTCGCGCGCCCTGTCGCCCTGGTAGTAATCAAAATACGTCCAGGCGGTGGGAGCCATGACCACGTCGTGGCCGGCCTGCGCGGCGCGCAGGCCGCGCCCCATGCCGCGCCAGCTCATCACCGTGGCGTTGGGGCTCAGCCCTCCCTGCATGATCTCGTCCCAGCCCACCATGGAGCGGCCATTGGCGTCGAGGAAATCGTCCATCTGCCGTATCAGCCAACTCTGCAGGGCGTTCTCGTCGGCCAGGTCGAGCTGCGCCATGCGCTGTTGCGCGTAGGGCGACGCCGCCCACTCGTCCTTCGATACCTCGTCGCCGCCGATATGAATGTAGCGCGAGGGAAACAGCGCCATGACCTCGGTCAGCACGTTGCGGTAGAACGCCAGGGTTTCCGGCGAGGGCTTCAGCGTATGCCGGCTGATGCCCCACTCTTCCTTCACCTTGACCCGCGCCCCGCTGTTGCCCAGTTCGGGGTAGGCCGCGATCGCCGCCTGGGCGTGGCCGGGGAACTCGATCTCCGGCACCACGGTGACGTGTCGCGCCGCGGCGTAGGCGACGATCTCGCGTACTTCCTCCTGGGTGTAAAAGCCCCCGTGGGGCGTGCCGTCGTAGGCCTGCCGCTCGCGGAGCAGGTCCATGATAGAACCGGTCATGGTCTGCGCGCGCCAGGCGCCAACCGCGGTGAGCTGCGGGTAGCGCTGTATCTCGATGCGCCAGCCCTGGTCCTCGGTCAGGTGCCAGTGGAAGGTGTTCATCTTGTGCAGCGCCAGCAGGTCGATGAATTTCCTGATGAACGCCACCGGCATGAAATGCCGGCCCACGTCCAGGTGCATGCCGCGCCAGGCGAAGCGCGGCGCGTCCTCGATCGCCACGGTGGGGATCGTCCAGTCCGCGGCCAGGGGCTGGCGCGCGTAGATGGCCGGTGGCAGCAACTGGCGCAGGGTCTGCAGGGCGTAGAACGCGCCGGCCGGGGCGGAGGCATGGATCTCGACGCCGGCGGGCGTGACCTTCAGCCGATAGCCTTCCGCGGGGCGCCCGGGATCGAACAGGAAGCGGATGCCGCCGGGCACGTCTTTTTCCACGCCGGGAAAGGGATAGCCGGTGGCCGGGGCAAGCAGCAGTTGCACGGCGTCGCGCGCAGCCGCGAGCCGGCCATCCGCGTACACCCCCGCCGCCGGCGTCAGGCGAAACTCGCCGCCGCCGAAGACCGCGGACTGCGGCAGGGGCAGCAGCGCAGGCGGATTGCGCGCCATCAGCGAGGACGGCGCCAGCACAAGCAGGCTGAACAGCAGCGTGACACGGGCAATGGCGGCAGCCGTCATGCGCGCGGGGACGCCGCGGCCGCGACAGCCGGCCCGCAGCGGGCAGTCACCGAACGCTCACTGGCGACAGGCCGCGCCCTGACTCAAAAGCCCTCGGCCTTGTGCGCGAAGTTCCACAGGTAGTTGGGGAACAGCCGCCGCATGATGTAGCCCATGCGCGTCTGCTTGCCCGGGAAGGCCAGGAACTTGCCCTGCTCCAGGCATTCTTCCACGTTGTCTATGACTTCCTGCGGTTCGATCGCCTCGCTGGACTCGGTCAGCTTGGGCACCACCGTGTCGTGGGCCTGCTTCCACAGGGGCGTCGCCACCGGGGGCGGGCAGACACAGCAGAAGCGCACACCGCTGTCGCGGTTCTCGTGGTAGAGAATCTCCGTGTACATCTGCACCGCGCCCTTGGTCGCGCAGTAGCCGCCCATCAACAGGCCGGGGATGATGCCGGACATGGAGGAAAAACTGATAAAGTCGCCACTGCCGCGCTGCACCATGCCCGGCAGGGTCGCGGTGGCGATGTTCACCAGGCCGCCGTAGTTGATGTCCATGAGCTTGATCTGCACTTTCGGGTCCTGCTCCAGCAGCTTGCCGAAGGGCATGATCGCGGCGGCGTTGGCCACGCGGTCCACCGGCCCCAGTTCGGACTCGACCCGCGCCACCGCGGCGTGCACCTCGTCGGTGTTGCTGACATCCACCTTGTACGCGGTAACAGTGTCGAAGCCCTCGGCGGTGGCCGCCATGCCCTCTTCGTTGACATCGAAAATGGCCACCTGGGCCCCCTGCTGCGCCAGCAGCCGCGCCGCCGTCTGGCCCATGCCGCTGCCGCCGCCGGTGATGATCGCTACCTTGCCCTTGAACGCCATTGTTCTCTCCGCTGTGATGGTTTTACGGTTCTCCGGGGCCGCGCCCGCGGGGTCGCCCGTTGCCGGCAGAACGCCGGCCGTGTTCGCCTGGATGCCCGGCGGCGCGAGGATGCGCGGCGCGGGCTGGCGACCGGTGCACAAATGTATACTTTTGTCATTGCCGCCTCAAGCCTTGCCAGTATAGGTTGTCGGCCCGCTGCGGCCTTTCACCGCACTCCCTGCCCCCGCGCAACCGCCGTGCTCAAGTCATGCCGCGCCGCCGGCGGACGGCGACCGCTCCCGCCGCGCGCCTGCCGACGCGGCCTGTCGCAAAACTTTTACCCTGCTGTCACGCAACCTGGGCTAGCCTGTGCTCCTGCGGGCCTGGTGTTGACGCGACTGTACAGCAAGCAGGTTTCCCCCCGGCATCCACGCAAGGAGTCAGACATGCACTACCTGGCAACATTCGCGGCCGCAGCGCTGCTCGCCCTGTCCATGGTCCAGCCCGCAGCCGCCGCTGACCAGCGCGGCGAGCCGGCATCGGTACAACTGGGGCCCCGGCCCTACTACCTGGTCGGTCAGATGCGCCCGGGGAAACTGCAGCGCGAGTTGGCCAGGTGCGCCGCAGACAAAACCAGCTTCAAGCGCAGCGACTGGTCCATCGGCCACCGCGGCGCGGCACTGCAGTTCCCGGAACACACGCGCGAGTCCTACCTGGCGGCCTGGCGTATGGGCGCGGGGATCATCGAGTGCGACGTGACCTTCACCGGGGACCGCGAGCTGGTCTGCCGCCACGCCCAGTGCGACCTGCACACCACCACCAACATCGTCGCCACGCCGCTGGCCAGCAAATGCAGCGTACCCCCGGTGGTGGACGACGCGGGTACGCTGCGCAATGCCGGGGCTATACGCTGCTGCACCAGCGACATCACCCTGGCCGAGTTCAAGACCCTCGAAGGCAGGATGGACGCGGCTGACCGCGCCGCGACGACCATCGAGGATTACCTGGGCGGCACCGCCGGCTGGCGCACCGACCTGTACGCCGGCGGTGGACGCGGCACCCTGTTGTCGCACCGGGAGAGCATCGAGCTGTTGCGGCAACTGGGTGTGGGCATGGCCCCGGAGCTGAAGTCCCCGGAGGTGCCGATGCCCTTCCAGGGCGACTACACGCAGCAGGACTACGCCCGGCAGATGATCGACGAGTACCGCCGGGCGCGCGTGGCGCCGCAGCGGGTGTGGCCGCAGTCGTTCAACTACGCGGACGTGCTGTACTGGATCGGTCACACCCCGGACTTCGGCAGGCAGGCCGTGTACCTGGACTCGCGCCACGATGCCGACGTCACCGACCCCGCGGCGGTCGCCGCGCTGGAGCCCTCCATGGCCGAGGTCGCGGCGAACGGCGTGAACATCATCGCGCCGCCCATGCAGATGCTGCTGCAGCTACGGGGGGGCAACATCGTGCCTTCAGAGTACGCGCTGGCGGCGCAGCGCCACGGCCTGGACATCATCGCCTGGACGGCGGAGCGCTCCGGCCAGCTCAAGCAGGGCGGGGGCGGTTTCTACTATGCATCGGTCGCCGACGCCATCGACAACGACGGCGACGTGTTCACCGTCATGGACGTGCTGGCGCAGGACGTGGGTATCATCGGCCTGTTCTCGGACTGGGCGGCGACGACCACGTTCTACGCGAATTGCAAGCGCACGGCCCGGGCGGGCAGGGGCAGGCGCGAGGCTGGCGGCCGACCCGCTCGCGACAATGCAGACAACCGGGGTGACACCTAGCGGCTACTGCGCCGGCCGCGCCGCGCCGGCCGCGCCGCGGCGGCGCGTTCAATCCAGCGCGCCGACCCAGGACAGGGCGTTCTCGATCAACTGCTCGAAGGCCGGCAGCTCGTAGGTCGCCGCCTGGTGACCGATGGCGCTGTACAGGACCCGTCCCCGGCCCGGCTCATGCCGCCAGGCGATGGGGTGCTCACCCTCCATACGGTCGTTGCCAAACAGCGACCTGCCCTTGGTGATGTAGGAATCCTCGTCCAGGGTCAACAGGATGTCGTAGCCCCTGGCGCGGGGGTTGCTGTCGAAGGCGTACCACTCTTCGCTGGGCACGGTCCAGGGTGTTGGCAGGTGCGCGGTGATCGCGGCCTGCGGGTCGGCCACCAGCACGGCGGCATCCTGGAACTGCGGGTCCATGGTATGGCCGACGAACTGCGCGCCGATCAGGGTGTCCACGTACCAGTCCCATTGGTAGGAGGGATCGCCGCCGGCCCCGTGGATACCCAGCCAGCCGCCACCGGCCTCAATCCAGTCGCGCAGGGCGGCGCGCTGCTCGCCGGTGAGCACATCGCCGGACACATTGTTCCACACCACCGCCGCGAACTTCTCCAGGTCGCGCGCGTTGTGGGTGGCCGCGTTGTCGGTGACATAGATATCCCAGCCGCGCCGCGCCGCGATACGACGCAACATCGCCTGCGCCGCCGGGATGGCGTCGACGTGCACGAAGCCGTTGGCCTTGCTCAACACCAGCAGCGCCGGCCGCTGGAACTCGGGCAGCGGCGGCGGCTCGGTCTCGTACACGGCGCGCGGGATGATGCCGATCTCCTTCAGTTTGAAATAGGTGAAGCCACCGCCCACCAACAGTACCGCCAGCAATACGTACAGGGCGTTTTTCAACCACTTCATTATTCGCGTCCTTATCAGCTCGTTGCCGCTAGCCTAGCCGATGCGCCGGCGCAGGAACAGCGCCCGGCGAAGCCGTCCCGGCGTGCGGCTCAACCGGTGTTGCGCATGCCCGCCGCGATGCCGGCGATGGTCACCATGACCGCCAGGTCCAGCCGGTTGTCCTCGCGGCGCCGCTTGCGCAGCAGCGATTCGACCTGCAGGTAATTGAGCGGATCGGTGTAGATGTTGCGCAGCGCGATGGACTCCCTGGCCCAGCGCTGTTCCACGTTCAGCTCGCCCTGCTGCGCCACCTGTTCAAGGGTCGCCGCATCCTGCAACAGCAGCGCGCGCAGCTCTTCCCCAATGGGCGCGAGCTGCTCCGGTACCAGGCGCTTGTCGTAGTAGGCCGACAGGCCGGCGTCGGCCTTGACGAAGACCATGCGCTGCATGGACAGCAGGGCGGCAAAGAAGGGCCAGCCGCGCGCCATCTCGCGCAGGGTATCGCCGCCGCCGTTATCCAGTTCCGCGCGCAGGGCGCTGCCGGTGCCCAGCCAGGCGGGCAGCATCAGGCGATTCTGCATCCAGGCGAAGATCCAGGGTATCGCGCGCAGGCTCTCGATACCGCCGCCCTGCTTGCGCCGCGCCGGTCGCGAGCCCAGCGGCAGGTCGCCCAGCTCGCGCTCCGGGGTGGCGTGGCGGAAGTAGTCGACGAATCCGGGGTGGTCGCGCACCGCGGCGCGGTAGGTCTTGCAGGCATCCTGTGCCAGGCGATCCATGACCGCGCGCCAGGCGTCAGCCGGCGCCGGCGGGTCGAGCAGGTTGGCGCGGGCGATGGCGCTGGTGTAGAGCGCAAGGGTCTTCACCGCCTGCGAGGTCAGGCCCAGCTTGGCGCGTATCATCTCTCCCTGCTCGGTGACGCGCAGGCCCTGGCGCAGGGTGCCCGGCGGCTGCGACAGCAGCGCCTCGTAGGCGGGGGCGCCGCCGCGGCCGATGGTGCCGCCGCGACCATGGAACAGGGTGAGGTCCACGCCGCGCTCGCGGCACACCGCCAGCACCGCCTCCTGGGCGCGATACTGGGCCCAGGAGGCCGCCAGTACACCGGCATCCTTGGAGGAGTCCGAGTAGCCGATCATGACCATCTGCCGGTTGTCGATCAGGCCGCGGTACACCGGCTCGTCCAGCAACGCGGTCATCACCGCGCTGGCGTTCTCCAGGTCGTCGAGGGTCTCGAACAGCGGCGCCACCGGCAGGTAGCGCTCGCAGCCGGCGGCCTTGAGCAGCACCTGCACGGCGAGCACGTCGGATACATCGCGCGCCATGGAGATGACATAGGCGCCCAGCGCGCCGGGGCGCTGGCGCCCGATCACCGCGCAGGTGTCCAGCACCTCGCGCGTCTCGGCCGAGGGTTCCCAGTGCAGCGGCAGCAGCGGGCGCGGTGTGGCCAGCTCCGCGAGCAGGAACTGCCGGCGGCGCAGCTCGTCCCACTCGAGGTAGCTGCCCTGGCCGAGGCAGCGCGTAATCTCGTCCAGCGCCTGCGCGTGGCGACCGCTTTCCTGGCGCACGTCGAAGCGCACCAGGTAGACGCCGAAGCAGCGCACGCGGCGCAACACGTCCAGCACCTCGTGCCGCGCCGTCGCGCCCATACCGCAGTCGAGCATGGAGGCATAGCAGGCCTGCAGCGGCTCCCACAGTTGCCGCTCGTCCTCGAGGATATTGCGCGCCCGCGGCGGCTTGCCGTCCAGTCGGCGCTCCAGTTCGCGCAGGGTGCGGCGCAACAGCCGGCGCAGCGGCCGCAGCACCGCGCGGTAGGGTTCGCGGTGGTCGCCGGCGCGCTCGCGCAGCGCCGCCGAGCATCGACTCATGGACAGCTCTTCGATCAGCGTGTTGATGTCTTTCAGGTACAGGTCCGCCGCCTGCCAGCGCGCCAGCAGCAGCACCTCCTCGGTCACCGCCGCGGTCACGTTGGGATTGCCGTCGCGGTCACTGCCCATCCAGAAGGCGAAGCGCACCGGCGCCGCGTCCAGCGGCAGGCCCGGGAGGTCGTGCGCCTGCAGCGTGCTGTCCAGCCGGCGCAGGTATTCCGGCACGGCGCGCCACAGGGACTCCTCGACCACCGCGAAACCCCAGCGCGCCTCGTCCACCGGTGTCGGCCGCTGTTCGCGAAAGTCCAGGCCGTACCATATCTGTGTCACCAGGTCGCGCAGGCGCTCGTGGATGCGCCGCAGCTCGCGCGGCGTATGACCCTCGAGTTCGAGCTGGCCGAGGCAGGCGCTGATCTCACCGTGCTTGTGGATCAGCGTGCGCCGGGTGATCTCCGTGGGATGCGCGGTGAGCACCAACTCGATGCTCAGGTCGTCGACAAACTGCTCGATCTTCCCGCCCGGGACCGCGGCCTGCGCCAGGTCATCGAAACAGCGGGACAGTGTCGACGAGGCCGAGAACACCGGGTCCATTTCCCGCGACACGTGGTGCCGCTGCTCGGCGATATTGGCCAGGTTGAGAAACTGGCTGAAGGCCCGCGCCACCGGCACCAGCTCGTCGTCGGACAGCCCCTCGAGCAGTTCCAGCATGGCGCCGCGCGCGGACTCGTCACCATCGCGCGCCGCGCGTGACAGGTGGCGGATGCGCTCGATCAGTTGCAGGAACTGCTCGCCCTCCGCCTCGGCGATCACCTCGCCGAGCAGGCGCCCGAGAAAACTGACGTTGCCGCGCAGGCTGGCGTAATCGGCCTCTGCCATCGTCCGCTACCAGGCCGCCATGCGACCGAGCAGGTCGCACACGCGGCTGGAATAGCCCCACTCGTTGTCATACCAGTTGAGCACGCGCAGGTAGCAGCCGCCGGTCAAGCCGGTGAAATCCGCGTCGTAGATCGATGAGTGGGAATTGCCGATGATGTCCGAGGAGACGATGGGCGCGCTGCTGAACTGCAGGATGCCCGCCAGCGGGCCCAGGGCCGCCTCCTCCACCACGGCGTGCACGTCGGCCACCGAGACCTGTCGCCCCAGGCGCGCGAACAGGTCCACCACCGATCCATCCGGCACCGGGACCCGCGCCGCGATGCCGTGCAGTCGCCCGGCCAGCTGCGGCAGCACCACACCCACCGCTTTCGCCGCGCCGGTGGAGGTGGGAATGATGTTTTCCGCCGCCGCGCGACTGCGCCGCCAGTCCGAGTGCGGTACGTCCGCCAGGCGCTGGTCGTTGGTGTAGGCGTGCACGGTGTTGATCACACCCTCCTCGATACCGAAGGCGTCGTTGAGCACCTTGGCCATGGGGGCCAGGCAGTTGGTGGTGCAGCTCGCGTTGGAGATGATGCGGTGTCCTGCGTCGAGGCCGTCGTCGTTGACCCCAAGCACTACCGTGTAATCGATCTCATCCTTGGCCGGCACGGTCAACAGCACGCGCTGGGCGCCGGCGGCCAGGTGCTGTTCCAGCTGCGCACGGGCGCGGAACACACCGGTGGATTCCACCACCACGTCGACGCCCAGGTCCGCCCAGGGTAGCGCCGCGGGATCGCGCTCACACAGCAGTTTCACCCGACCCTTGTCGGTGACAAAGTGATCGTCCTGCAGCGCCAGGCTACCGGGAAAGCGCCCCATCACCGTATCGTAGTTGAGCAGGTAGCGCAGCGCGTCGTTGTCGAACAGGTCGTTGATGGCGACCACCTCGACATTGTCCACCTCCTCCAGCACGCGAAAGACCGAGCGCCCGATACGTCCGAAACCGTTGATTGCCACTTTCATCAGGCTGCCTCCTTCCGGTCCAGTTGCGCGTACAGCCGCGCCACGTCGAGCAGGCGCGCCGCGTGGCCCAGGCTCTCGTACCAGCCGAGCGTCTTGATAATGGTGTCGCCGGCCTTGATGGTGCCCCGGGCGTCGAACAACAGCGAGTGCGCGTTGCCGATGACGTCGGAGGAGACGATGGGATCCTCGGCCACATCGACCAGTCCGGGCAGTGTGGCGGCGGCTTCGCGCATGGCGTCGTTGACCTGCTCGGCGGTAATGGCGCTGTCGGTGAACACCAGATTGGTGTCCAGCAGGCAGCCATCCTGTATCGGTACGTTGAGCGCCGAGGTCATCACCCGGTCGCGGAACGCCGGCAGCACGTCGCCGATCCAGGCCGCCGCCTCGTGCTCGTTGGGAATGATGTTCTTGGCCGCGGAACGACTGCGGCGGTAATCGACACCGGCGTAATCCTGCAGCGCCTGGTCCGAAGTGAAGGCGTGCACCGTGGTCATGCTGACACAGTCGATCTGGAACTTCGCCGCGAGGATGTGCAGCAACAGGCACAGCGCCGAGGTGGTGGCCGAACCGGCACTGAGCATGCGGTCGGAGGCCTCGATAGTGTCGTCGTTGATGCCCGGCTGCACCAGGCGATCGATATGGTCAGTGGGCAGGGTGCGCAACAGCACGCGCCCGGCGCCGTTGTCCAGGTGGTCCTGCATGAAGTGGCTGTCGCGGTACTTGCCGGTGGCGTCGATAACCATGTCGACACCGAACATGTCCCAGGGCACCTCCCGCGGCAGGTCCATGGCCATCATGCGCGTGCGCACGTCGCCGCAGACCAGGCTCTTGCCGTCCAGGCGGAAACGCTGCCCCTGCTCCACCTCGGAGCAGAGCAGGTAGTGCAGGATGCTCGGTTCGCCGATATCGGCCACCGCCACGATCTCGATGTCGTCGCTGCGCGAGGCCAGGTCGTATATCTGCCTGCCGATCTGGCCGAAGCCCATGATGCCCAGGCGAATGGGCGCTGCTGTCGTCATAGTCGCTCTTCCTGTCTTTCCCGCTGTCCCGTGCTCACACTGCCAGGGCCTCGCGCGCCAGCGCCTCGACCCTGTCCCAGCGTTCATTGTCTATCAAATCCGCCGCCACCATCCATGACCCACCACAACAGATCACGTTGGGCAGGGCGAGGAAGTCGCGGTAGTTGTCCGGCCCGAGGCCGCCGGTGGGGCAGAAGCGGACCTCGGGAAAGGGCCCGCGCAGCGAGCGCAACAGCTCCATCCCGCCCACCGCGACGGCGGGGAACAACTTGAACAGCGACAGTCCGGCGGACGTACCCAGCAGTACCTCGGACGCTGTCGCCACTCCCGGCAGGAAGGGGACGCCACGCGCCGCACAGGCGTCGAGCATCGCGCCGGAGATGCCCGGGCTGACGCAAAAATCCGCGCCGGCGTCCACCGCCGCGTCGACCGAGGCCGCGTCGCGCACGGTGCCGGCGGCCACCACCAGCTCGGGCAGGCGCTGCTTGACCGCGCGCAGGCTGTCCAGGGCGTCGGGGGTGCGCAGGGTGATCTCCACCGCGCGCATGCCGCCGGCCAGTAGCGCCTCGGCGGTGCGCACGGTGACATCGACGCCGCGGGGGGTGACCACCGGCAGCACCCGGCTGGCGGACAGGGTGTCGGCAAAACTCATTGCAGCACCTCCTGCGCGTCCGCTTGCACCGGGACGGCGAACACGCCGGCGCCCTCGGGCGCGGCGGCCGCGTGGCGACGGAACAGGTCGAACAGGCCGCGTCCCAGCGTATCGGGCACCGGCGGCGGCGGCGCCGGCTCGCGCCGCGCGAACTCGGCGGCGTCGACACGCGCCTCCAGGGTGCCCGCCGCGGCGTCCAGGGCGATCACGTCGCCGTCGCGCAGGCGCGCGATGGGGCCGTCATCCAGCGCCTCCGGCGACAGGTGTATGGCGGCGGGCACCTTGCCCGAGGCCCCCGACATACGCCCGTCGGTCACCAGCGCGACGTTGAAACCCTTGTCCTGCAATACGCCCAGGTAGGGCGTCAGCTTGTGCAGCTCCGGCATGCCGTTGCCCCGCGGGCCCTGGAAACGCACCACCGCGACCACGTCGCGGTCCATCTCGCCGGCCTCGCAGGCGTCGCGCAGCAGTTCCTGGCTGGCGAACACCCGGCACGGCGCCTCCACCGCGCGGTGCTCGGGCGCCACCGCCGATACCTTGATGACGCTCTGCCCCAGGTTGCCACTGAGCAGGCGCAGGCCGCCCTCGCTGTCGAAGGGCTCGGCGGCGTGACGCAGCACGTCGGGGCGCGCGGTCGCGGTCACCGCCGTCTGCCAGCACACGCCGCCCTCCGCACTCGCGCCGGGGGCGTGGGACAGGTGCTCCAGGCCCGGGCCGAGCAGCGTGACCACGTCCTCGTTGAGCAGGCCGGCGCCGCGCAGTTCGCGCACCAGGAAGGCCATGCCGCCGGCCTGCTGGAAGTCGTTGATATCCGCCGCTCCGTTGGGGTAGACACGCGCGAGCAGCGGCACCACCGCCGACAGCTCGGCCATATCCTGCCAGCGCAAGTCTATGCCGGCGGCCTGCGCGATGGTCACCAGGTGCAGGGTGTGGTTGGTCGAGCCCCCGGTGGCCAGCAGGCCGACCAGGGCGTTGACCAGCGAGGCCTCGGTGACCACATCGGACAACGCGCGCCCCTCCTGCGCGGCCGCCGCCACCAGCTCCGCTACCGTGCGCCGGGTCAGCGCCGGGCGCAGGCTCGACTCCGGGTGCAGGAAGGAGCTGCCCGGCAGCTGCACGCCGAGCAGCTCCATCAACAGCTGGTTGCTGTTGGCGGTGCCGTAGAAGGTACAGGTACCCGGGCTGTGGTAGGAGGCGGACTCCACCGCCAGCAGCTCCACGTCGTCGGCCAGGCCCTGGGCGTGGCGCTGGCGCACCGCGGCCTTTTCCTTGTTGGATATCCCGGACGCCATCGGTCCGGAGCCGATGAACGCCACCGGCAGGTGGCCGAACTGCAGGGCGCCGATCAGCATACCCGGCACGATCTTGTCGCAGATGCCCAGGCACAGCGCCGCGTCGAACAGGTTGTGGCTCAGCCCGATGGCCGTGGCCATGGCCACCACGTCGCGGCTGAACAGGCTCAACTGCATGCCCGGCTGCCCCTGGGTGACGCCGTCGCACATCGCCGGCACGCCCGAGGCGACCTGGGCCGTGGCGTCCATCTCGCCGGCGTAGCTCTTGATCATCGCCGGGTAATCCGCCAGCGGCTGGTGCGCCGAGAGCATGTCGTTGTAGGCGTTGATAATGCCGATATTGGGCATCTCTCCCCTGCTGATACGCACCTTGTCCGCGGCGCTGCAGGCCGCGTAGCCGTGGGCCAGGTTGCCGCAGGACAGGGTGCGCCGCGGCGGCGTGTCCCGGCGCGTGCGGCGGCAGCGCTCCAGGTAGGCCCGGCGGGTGGGTGCGCTGCGCTCGCGCAGCTGCGCGGTGACCTGTTCGATGACCGGGTGCATGGTTCAGTTACCTTCAGCGTAGTAGATTTCGGTGGGCGCCTGCGCCGCGTGCAGCACGGCGCGCACCGGCATTTCACGCGCATCCCCCGCGGCGAGGGCGCGCTCCAGTACGGCCAGTTTCGCGGCGCCGACGATATGCAGGTAGCGATGCCTGGCACGCAGCAGCGCACCCAGCGTCAGCGTCATCCGCGGGTGGGGCGCCGCCGGCGGCACCAGGGCCGCGCAGATCGCGTCCGCGTCCACGGACAGCGCGCTGTCGAGCTGCGCCGCGCCGGGAAAAAACGACGCGGTATGGCCGTCCTCGCCCATGCCCAGCAGCACCACGTCGATGCTCGGCATGAACGCGGCCAGGCGGCGCGCCACCTCCGCCTGCGCATCCGCCGGCCGCGCCGCGGCGGTTTTCAGGCCGACAAACTGCGCCGCCGCGGCGCGCTGCTGCAACAGCCTGTCGCGCACCAGGCGCGCGTTGGAAGCGGCGTCGTCCTCCGCGACCCAGCGTTCGTCCACCAGGGTCACCTGAACCCGCGACCAGTCCAGCGGGGCCTGGCACAGCGCGTCGAACAACGGGCCCGGCGTGGAGCCGCCGGAGACGGCCAGGGTCGCCCGCCGGCGCGCGTCGATGGCGGCGGCGAGGTCGCTGGCGACACGCGCGGCCAGCTCGGCGCACAGCGCCGGGTTATCGTGAAAACGCTTCATCTCACTGCTCATGACGCCAGCGCCGCCCGTCCCGGGCAATCAGCGCGATCGCGCTGGAGGGGCCCCAACTGCCCGCGGTATAGGTTTCCGGCTGCTTGCCGTTGCGCGCCCAGACGTCCTGGATCAGGTCGACCCACTTCCAGGCCTCCTCCACCTCGTCGGAGCGCACGAACAGGGTCGGGTTCTCCCTGATCACGTCCAGCAGCAGCCGCTGGTAGGCGTCCGGCGCCGCGCCCGCCGGGTTTTCTTCCGGGAAGCTCAGGTCCAGGGCCACCGCGCGCAGCGGTGCGGCCACATCGAGACCGGCGACCTTGTTCATCAACTCCAGGCTGATGGTCTCGTCCGGCTGCAGGCGGATGATCAGGCGGTTGGGCGTATTCAGGCCCGGCTGCGGCGGAAAGATCGAGTGCGGTACCTGCTTGAATTCCACCACAATCTCCGAAAAGCGTGACTGCAGGCGCTTGCCCGTGCGCAGGTAGAACGGGATGCCCGCCCAGCGCCAGTTGTCGACATGGGCCTTGAGCGCGACGAAGGTCTCGGTGGTCGAACGCGAGGCGCCCTCCTCCTGGCAGTAACCCGGCACCGGCTGGCCGTCGATCGCCCCGGCGGTGTACTGCCCCAGCACCACATCGTCGCGCACGCTGGCCTCGTCCATGGGCCGCAGGCAGGTGAGCACCTTGAGCTTTTCGTTGCGCACCGCCTCGGCCTCCAGGCGCGCCGGCGGCTCCATGGCCAGCAGGCACAGCAGTTGCAAGAGGTGGTTCTGCACCATGTCGCGCATGGCCCCGGCGGCGTCGTAGAAGTCCCAGCGACCGGACACGCCGATGGACTCCGCCACGCTGATCTGCACGTTGTCGATGTAGTGGTTGTTCCACAGCGGTTCGAGGAAGGTATTGGCAAAGCGCAGGGCGAGCAGGTTCTGCACCGGCTCCTTGCCCAGGTAGTGATCGATGCGGTAGACCTGCGCCTCGTCGAAGATATCGGTGAGCTGCCTGTTGATTTCCAGATAGGATTCGCGATCCTCGCCCAGGGGCTTCTCCACCACGATGCGCGTGTTCGCCGCGACGATACCGGCGTCGCGCAGGGCCTGGCACACCGGCCCGAATATCGAGGGCGGCGTCGCCAGGTAGACCACCAGGTCGCGCGCACGGTCCTGCAGGTGTTGCGCGCAGAACGCGTTGAGATCCTCGGCGCAGGTGGCGTCGGCGGAGTGGTAGCTCAGGCGCGCGGTGAAGGACTGCCAGGCGCCCTCCTCGAAGGGCTGGGCCTTGGGTCGCAGGTCGAACCACTCGCGCACCCGCGCCAGGAACACGTCCTGCTCCTCGGCGCGGCGCGCCATGGCGAACACGCGGGTGTCCGGCCCCAGGCAATCGCTCACCCACAGCGAGTACAGGGCCGGGTAAAGTTTGCGCAGCGCCAGGTCGCCCTCGCCGCCGACAATCAGCAGGTCACAGGCCAAGACAGTAACCCCGCGATAAAGACGGAGAAAAATGTAAATCGCTTACATTTTGCACGAATACTGTCCTTGCCTGCCCCGGGGCACGCCTGCTGAGAAGTTGACCTTGTAGACCCAAGAGTATAGAACACCCGCAAAAAATCGCAACAACAGCGGCGGCGGAAAACCCAGCGACGCGAAACTGGCGAGACTTGCACCATTTTTGTAATTTTATTACATTATGTGCGCCATCATCGCGCATTGCGGGTTTACGCGCCCATGGGACGAATCCTCAACGAACTGGCCAGCAGCACCACACGCCGCAGCAAGTCCGCCAGGCGGCTGGCCCTGCATGTGCTGGACAATCCGGCGGCCGTCATCGACAAGCCCATCGGCGTGCTCGCCCGTGAGGTCGGCGTCAGCGAACCCACGGTGAACCGCTTCTGCACCGCCCTGGGCCTGAAGGGTTACCCGGATTTCAAGCTGCAACTGGCGCGGGAACTGGCGCGCCGTGACATCCGCATCGCCCCGGACATCTCCTCACAGGACTCCAGCAGCAGCGTCATCGCGAAGATCTTCGACGCCGCCCATGCCTGCCTGCAGGAGACCCACGCCGGGCTGGACCCGCAGCGCGTGGAGCAGGCCGTGGCGGTGCTGGACGCGGCGCGCTGCATCGTGCTGTGCGGCCTCGGCGCCTCCGCGCCGGTCGCCCTGGACGCGCAGCACAAACTGATGCGCTTCGAGGTCCCGGTGATCGCGCACCGCGACCACCTCAACCAGCGCATGGCCGCCGCGGGCATGGGAGAGGCCGACTGCATGCTGTGCATCTCCTACAGCGGCCGCACGCGCGCCATCATCGAGGTGGCGGCGCTGGCGCAGGAGTCCGGCGCCACCGTCATCGGCATCACCGCCGCAGGCTCCGCCCTGGCCGCGCATTGCGACCTCGTGCTGCCGGTGAACAGCGCCGAGGACACCGACGTTTACACCCCGATGACCTCGCGACTGGGGCAACTCGCGGTCATCGACGTCCTCACCACCGCCCTGGCCACGCGCCAGGGCGAGGAGTTCACCGCCCACCTGCAGCGGGTGAAGGGCGCCCTGGCCGCGACCCGGGAGGCGAGGTGACACTCGCACGCACCGCCCGCCTGTTGCTGCCGGTGCTGCTCGCGCTGACGCTGCTGGCGGACGGGGCGCGCGCCGAGTGGCTCGCCGCGGAACGCGAACTGATGGGCACCGCCGTCTCGGTTGAACTGTGGGCGCCAGGGGACATGGACGGCGGCGCGCTGGTCGAGGCGGTATTCGCGGAATTCGCGCGCCTGGACCACATGATGAACCCCTGGAACCCGGACAGCGAGTTGTCGCGCATCAACCGCGAGGCCGCGGCCGGGCCGGTCGGCGCCAGCAGCGAGATCATCGAGGTGGTACAGCGCGCCCTGCACTACTCGCGTCTCAGCGACGGCGCCTTCGACATCAGCTTCGCCTCCGTGGGCCAGCACTACGACTACCGTAGGGGAGAGATGCCCGACGCGCAGGAACTGCAAGTCGGGCGCGCCAATATCGATTACCGCGCTATCCAGGTCGACCCGGGCAGGGGTGAGATCCGCTTCACCAGGCCGGGCCTGCAGGTCGACCTGGGTGGCATCGCCAAGGGCTACGCGGTGGACCGCGGCATCGCGATACTGCAGGCGGGCGGCGTCACCTCGGCGATAGTCAGCGCCGGTGGCGACAGCCGCATACTCGGCGACCTGCAGGGCCGGCCGCGCACGGTGGGCATTCGCCACCCGCGCCGCGAGGGCGAGTACGCGGCGCTGATCCCGCTGGCCGATACCGCAATCTCCACCTCCGGCGACTACGAACGCTTTTTCATCGTCGACGGCGTGCGCCATCACCATATTCTCAACCCGCGCACGGGGCAGTCCGCCAGGGAGGTGCAGAGCGCCAGCATTCTCGCCGCGCGCGCCATCGACAGCGATGCCCTGTCGACCACGACGTTCATACTGGGCGTCGACAAGGGCCTGGCACTGATCGACTCACTGCCCGGGGTGGACGCCATCATCATTGACGGCAGCGGCAAGCTGCACTACTCCAGGGACTTGCTGCTGCAGACCCAGTCGCGTTAGGCGGGCGCCGCGCGCTCAGTACCAGAGCGTGAAAACCAGCTTCAGTATGTCCGCCTCGAAATCGTAGGCCGGCTCCTCCCCCGGCGTGTCCACGGCGGCGCGCAGGTCGCTGAAATCCTGGTAGTCAAACCACACGTGGTCCCACTGCAAAACGACCGCGGCGCGCTCGAACAAACGGTAACGCAGTGGCCGTTCATAGGTGACATAGAGCGACACCGTCTGGTTGTCGAACTCGGACAACTCCTTGTCCCGGGCGCGCCAGTCCTTGTCGTCCTGGGAGGCGAACTCGAACAGGTCACTGTAGAAGTCCGCCCCGGTTTGCCAGTAGTAGCGGTACTTGAGGTCGAACACCCAGTGCTCGTTCCAGGCGTGGGTGTAGCCGATGTCCAGGGTGTGCGCGTCGATGCCCCAATCGTCTGTGAAGTAGCGGTAGCCGCCGCCCATGGTGTGGCGGCCCGGCAGGTAGTACAGCCCGCGCAACGCGGCGGCATCCGAGGTGCGCGTGTCGGGATAGACCTCGCGGGCGAACTGGTAGCCCGCAGCGGGATCCAGCGGGTCGCTGAGATAGCGGTAACTGCGGTAGGGATTGTTCAGGTAACCCTCGTCGGTAATCAGCTCGTAGTCCAGCGACAACAGCAGGCTGGGCGTGGCGATCTGGCTGACCCCCAGGCGAAAATGCTGGCGCTCGATATCGCCGGCAAACTCCGCGTTGCCGTTCTGGTACACGTCGTCCTCGCCGCGCGTGTAACCGAAGGTGACGGTAGTGAGGTCGCCGAAGAAGTCCTGGCTGACGTTGAGGTACCAGGTATCGGCGTTGTAGTCGCTCTCGTCGCTGTTGCTGTAACCTGCGCTGAGAATGCTCTTGTCGTACAGGTACTGCGCGCCCACGGAATACTCCGTGCGCTGCTCGCTGTAGCCGGAGGCGCCGCTGGTGACCACATCGATAGAAGCGCTGCTCACGTTGTCCACGTAGTAACTGCCGCTTACCGATAGCGTCTCGCGAAAATTCTTGCGCACCAGCAGCGCCGGCCCGTCCACCGTGACGCCGCCGCCATCGTAGCGGTGGTACATGGCATCGGCCCGCTCCTCGGGCAGCACCACCGCCTGCACTTGCCCGGCCGGCCACAGGGCGCACGGCAGCAGCGCCGCGAGCAGCCTGCACGCAGTCCCCGGCAACGATCGCGACCCTACCTGGGCCCCGCGACAGGCCAGCACGCTCCTGCCAGCGCTAGTTGCAGCCACAGCCGCCACCTCCCCCGCCCTCGGCGCCACGCGCGCCCTCCCTGGCCTGGTACACGTGATGCGTATAGCCCGAGGCAATGGGATGGCGGTCGAAGCTCATCAGCGGATCGGCCAGGTTCTGCCGCTCGTAGGGCTTGACCCACGGCGTGACGCCGCAGGCGCCGAGCAGCGGCAGGCAGAGCAGCAGCAACAGCAGGCGCAGTAAACGTAGAGACACGATTTTCATTCCTTCACCAGCGCCCTGACCTGCATCTCGTAGGTGTCCTCGTACCCCGGCTTGTAGCCGCGATGCAGGTGGCGCACGATGCCGTTGCGGTCCAGCAACAGGGTCATCGGCATGGCGTCGACCCCGTACAGTTCACTGACCTCGTTGCCGTCGTCAAAAAGGATCGGGAAGGACACCGGGATATCGCGCAGCACCTTGTCCGCCTGGGAGCGGTCCTGCTCGACGTTGATGCCGAACACGGTAAACCCCAGTCCGGCATACTTGCGGTGCAGGGTATCCAGGTGGGGAAACTCCTGCCGGCAGGGGCCGCACCAGGAGGCCCAGAAATTCAGCATCACCACCTGGCCGCGGTACTCGCTCAGGCGCACGTTGCTGCCCGCAGCGCTTTTCAGCGTAAAATTGCCTGCAGCGCCGGGCACGGACGACGCCTGGCCAGGCAGGCCCAGCGCCAGCAGCGCGACAAACAATGCCCTGGTTATCAGTTTCATTATCGTAACCTCCACACTCAGAAAAAGACGGTGAGACCCATGGACACCTCGATGTTGTGTGTCGTCTCGTCCTCGCCGAAGGTATCCCGGTCGAAGATGTGATCGCGCACGTCCAGGCGCCAGGCCAGCCAGTCGTTCAACAGCAAGCGGTAGCCGGCGCCGGCGTTGACCGTGAACCAGTTGTCGTCGAGGAAATCGGTGCTGCCGGCGCCCAGCAGCAGGTACAGGTCCGATTTCAATGCGCGGCTGCCGAACAGGAATATCTCGCCGGGCAGCACGTTCCAGCCCACACCCAGGTCGTAGTAGGTGTAATCGCGGTCCGCGTCCTCGAACAGCGGTGCGCCGCCGGAGAGTTTCTCGAAACTGGTCTGGTCCCCCTGGGAGAGGCCGTAGGAGGCCTCGAGGAAGAAGTCCTCGGTGACATGCCAGGCGCCGCGCAGCCCGTATACCAGGTCGGCGTCAAAGTCGGCAATGCTGAGCAGCCCGGCGAAGGTGCCGACCTCAAAGTCCTGGCGATCGATAGCCGCCGGGCGCACATCGCGCCGCTCCACCTGCGGTCGCACCACCTCCAGCGGCGACTGCGCCGCATCCTCCTGCGCCTGCACGGACAGGGTCGCGCAGCACAGTAGCGTCAGTAAAACGCGCTGATACCGATTTTCCATTCGTCAACCTCTTCATCGTCGTCGCGGTCGGTCATGACCGCGTAGTGCTTGTATTGCAGGCGCAGGAACAGCCGCTCGTACAGGTGTATGCGCAGCCCCGCACCGACGCTGGCGACGTTGTCGGTGCGGTCCTCGGTGGACACCAGGGTGGAACGGGGATTGGTTTCGCGCACGCCCCATCCCACGGTGAAGAATGGCGAGTAGCGCGCCCGGGGATAGAGCTGGTGCACGATACTGCCGGTGAGCATGCGACCGTCGGAGGTGTCGCCGAAATTTTCCATGGCGGCAACCTCGACACTGAGATTGCGCGTGAAATGCCAGCCCAGGTAACCGCCCAACGTGTCCGTGTCACCGTAGTCACCCAGTAGCAGGCCGAACTCCCAGTTGCGTTGCGTGTAGGCCTCGAAGCTGGCGGTGGCCAGCGCCAGGGGTTCGCCGCTCGCGTCCACCGTGCGCGCGATATCGTCCTCGTGCACCCAGCCCTGTATCCCGCGCCGGTTGCGTACCTGTATCCAGCTCGTGCGCTGGCGCAACAGTTCAATTTCCTCGCCGCGCTCGGCGACGTAGAAGACCGGGTAGCCGCGGCCCGGCTGTGTGCGCATCTCGATATAGGCATCCACCACGCGCGCGCGCGCGACGCCGGCATCGGCGAGGGCCGCGCCCGGTGCGGCCAGGGCCGCCAGCAACAACGCACCGGCCAGCACCCACAGAATCGGGGGCGCGGACAACATGCCTGCCAACGGTGTCATTCTCACTGCGCCAGCCGCGCATCGAAAGGGTTGTTGAAGTACTGCGCGCCAATGTCCAGCCATTCCGACAGCAAATGCAGTTCCTGCGGTGACAACAGCCCCCGGTGATCCACGCTGTCGCGGGTGGCCGGCACCACGGTGCCCCCGTCCTCGGTACAGTTATCCGGCAGTGGCGGCGCCGCGGGCGGTCCGCAACTGCCGCCTTCGAAACAGGCGAAGAAACGCTCGCTGCCGGCGGCGCTGCCGCCGCGCGCCGGCGCGCTCAGCAGCACCGGCTCGACGGTCTCGAAGCTGGCGCCCTGGTCGTCTGTCCGCGTGCAGGTGCGCAGTCGTGGCGCGGGCACGTCGTCGGCGCCAAGCCACAGCGCGGGCGAGGGCAGCAACAGCTCGCGGTAGGAACGGTAGTGCTCGGGCTGGTCACTCGCGGGCGCCGCGCTGAGGTCCAGCTGGCCCGCCGGCACCCGCGCCCCGCCGCCATCCGAGTGGCAGCCGACGCAGGTGTCCACGGGGTTGCCGTCCCCGTCCGGGCGCGCCGCGCGGGCCCGCTCCCACACTGGCTGGATGTGGTCCACGTAGTTGATGACGATGCGCGCGGGCTGCCCGGGATCGAAACTGTCGACAACAATCGCCCGCTCCGGCGAAATATCCGCCCAGGCCCCGCGGTAGTCGCGGTCGCTGATCGCCGCCTGTGCCGGCAGCGCCGGGTCGTGCCACTGGTCGACGTACTCGGGCGCCAGTGTCATCGCGCGCGCCGTCGCCGCAGGCGCGGACAGGGGCCGGTGAAAGTCCCAGACCTGCGCCATGGTCTGCCCGGGTTGCGTGGCGAACAGCCGCGCCAGGTCCGTGCCGGCGAACCCAAGGCTGCCGTTGTCCAGCGCGCGCGCCCCGGGATTGACGCTGGGCGCCGGGGCGTCGCGATGGCCGTGGGGCAGACCCGAGGCGTGGTCGTGGCAGCCCGTGCAACGCAGCACCTCGCCGGCGCCCACCTGCAGCCAGTAGTCGTGGCGTGCGCCGCTGCGGCGCCCCCTGGCGTCGACGATGTCGAAGCTGAAGGCGCGCAGCGCCGGCACCACAGCGCTCACCGAGCCGTCCGGCTCCACCGGCACGTAACCGAGAATTTCCCTGAACCCGCTGCCGCCGGCGACCCCCGCGGCAAAACCCGGCACCTCGAACACCTCCGGGTCGGGCAGCGGCACCGACTGGTAAAAGCGCAGGAAGCGCGCCGGGCGCGACTCGAAAGGCGGCGTCGCCGGTGTGGCATGCGCGGCGATGCCGGCGGGAGAGGCGTCCACGCCGTCGAGGTTGTAGACACTGTCGATAAGCAACTGGCCGCTGGCCCGGGCGGCCAGTTCGCTGTTGAAATCCGCCGGCAGCGGCAACAACGCTGCGAAGTCCCTGGGTTCCGCTGCGATGAGTTCGCTGACGTACTGGCCCTCCAGCGGCAGCACCACCGGGCGCTGGGTATCCTCCCGCGGGTCGACGATCCAGCCGCCGTAGAGCGGCGGCGCGGCTTCCTCGTTGTCCGGCTCGAGCGTGCAGGGCAGGTAGCGCGGCGTGCCGTCGGCGTCCGCGCCTTGCGTCACCACGCGACAATCGCTCCAGGTAACCAGCAGGCGCGAGGTGCCGTCGCGCAGTGCGTACACCGCGCCGTAGCGGCCCCCGCGCGAGAGCAGCTCATCGCTGCGCACCTCTCGCGGGGACATAGCCTCCACACCGGAACCCTGTGCAACGCTGTTGCCCCAGAGGGGTTGCCCGGGATCGCTGAAGCCCGCACTGTCGACAAAGACGATATTGCCGCCCAGGGACTGCGCCTCCACCTCGCGCGCGACGGTCACCAGGCGGCCGTCATCCGTCTCGCGCGGCTGGCTGTACACCACGCCCGGGCTGTGGAACCCGAACAGCGGCGACAGGCCCAGGCCCGAGGGCATGATGCGATACAGGCTGATGTGGTTGGTCGCCGTATTGTTCCAGCGACTGAACACGATCTCTCCCGTGTCCAGCACCACAGGGTCGAGATCATGACTGGGGTTGAAGGATATCTGCGTGAACTCCTCGCCGCGCAGCAGCGGGTCGTAGATGTGCAGCACCGCCGCCGGGCGGCGCCCGCTCTCGTCGAGCGCGGCGAACAGCTGGTTGCGCCCCTCGTTCAACAGGCGTCCCTGGCTGGCGATCTGCCGCGTGGAGCTGAACACGATGCGGTCGTCGGGGAGAAAGTGCGGGGCGATGTCGTGCCCGCCGCCGCTCTCCACGCCCTCGTTGCGCTTGATGCGCGAGTTGATCAGGTAGCCGGCCTCGCGCCGCTGGATGTCGTAGAACCACAGGTTCCAGGTGGTTCGCTGCAGATTCTGCTCGACCGGCTCGGGTACCGCGCGCACTGCGAACACCAGGGTGTTGCCGTCAAAGGAACTGTCCAGGTCCTTGATATCCAGGGCGACATTCTCTGCGGCCACGTCCTCCTCCGCGGCCACCACCGCGGCGATCAGCGCGCTCACATCCACGTCTTCTCCACTGGTTGCCGAGCGGTCGCGCACGTAGAGCGTGGCGCCCGGGTAGAAAGCGAGCGGGTCGCGCAGATCCGGAGCCTGGTCGGGCAACGGACGCCGGATATACGCCACCGGCACCTCGACGACCACAGGGTCGTCGCCCTGCTCATCCGTGGTCAGGGTAATGCTGCCGCCGCCACCGCCACCACCGCAGGAAGCGATGAAACCGGTAAAAAACAGCGTAAATGTAATCCGGTAGAGCATTGTTGTTGCTACAGCTTGTTGCATGGCCCGGCCAGCTTTACAGAGCAGCCCGCACGCGCACAACCAGGGCAATTCGGATTTAGGTCAAATTGCCAAGACGAAAAAAACAATTGGAAAAAAGCGCAGAAAAAACTTGTGCCGCGCGCAAAGTGTGAACGCGAAAGAACCGTTGCGAATATCGCGTTATAACCGCCTGCGGACTGAATTCGTTAAATATTCCCGCTTTCCCCGCCGCCCGCTTGCGCGCAGCGGACCAGCTTTGCAAAGCTGCGGGTAGAAAGGCCTGAAACCTCGAAAGCAAGACTCTGACCTGAAGTATCCCGTCCTCGCAGCGGCTGAAGAAACCTCTTCGCCGCCAGCGCGAGCGGAATACCCGATCCTCGACAACGCCCCACAGCAACGGGTTAAGGAATATGGGCAGACGTTTTGCCGTCAGTTTTACGCTGTGCCTGGTGCTGGCCTGCAACTGCCATGCGGGCACGCGCGACCAGGCCAGGCGCATTCACGATCGACTCGCCGGCCAGCCGCCCAGCGACGCGATGCTGGACGCGATGGAGCACTCCTTCGCCAGCGACGCTTCCGGGATCACCGCCGCCCTGTACGCGATCGATGGGGCGCCCGGCGTCGACGCATCCGGCGGTTTCTACACGGTCACCCTGAAAAACTGGGCAACGCCGTGGACCAACGAGGCGCAGGACGCCTTCGCCCCTCTCAACGACTACAGCGCCACCGCCATCGGCGTGGTGCGCGACGACATCGATTTTCGCGACCTGCTGTCCGCGGACATCGTCTACCTCGGCAGCCTGCCCGGCCTGCCGGCCTACAACGCGTCGGACAACGCGCACTACGAGGCGCTGGAAGACAGCGGCGCCAACCTCGGCGACCCGGGAGTGCTGGTGCGCGAACGGCAGAGCGCAGTGAGCGGGCTGCCAGTCGCGGCGGTCGCCGGCGTCATGAGTTCGCGCGCCGCCGCCCGGGCCTTTTTCGTCGACGGCACCAACCGCGCCATGTTGCGCTTTACGCTGCTCAATCACCTGTGCATGGACATGGAGCAACTCAAGGACGGCGCCGCGCCCGGCGACCGCGTGCGCCAGGACGTATCGCGCAGTCCCGGCGGCGACAGCACCTTGTACCTGAACCAGTGCGTCGAGTGCCATGCCGGGATGGATCCCCTGGCGCAGGCGTTCGCCTACTACGACTTCCCCTACCCGGACGACGATGCAGCCCCGGGTCTGGAACTGGAGCAGCGCAAGGACCTCGGGCGTATCGCGTACACCGCCGGCAGCGTGCAGCCCAAGTACCTGATCAACGGCGCCACCTTCCCCAGCGGCTACGTCACGCCGCACGATCACTGGACCAACTACTGGCGGCTGGGCCCCAACAGCGGCCGCGTCGGCTGGCGACTGCAGGCGGGCAACAGCGGCGCCATCGACCTGGCGCGTGACCCGGCTTACGCGGAGGGCGATGGCGCCGCGTCGCTGGGCAGGGAACTGGCGCACACCGAGGCCTTCACCACCTGCCAGGTCAGCAAGGCATTTCGCGCCGTGTGCCTGCGCGCACCCGCCGCCGAGGGCGCGGACGCCCAGGCGGTGGCGGAGCTGTCCGCCGGGTTCAATGCGGACGGCAACATGAAGCGTGTGTTCGCGCGGGCGGCCGCCCACTGCGCGGGCCACCTGTAGGGGAATCCGATGACACGTTCAGCCACCGTTTGCCGTCCGCGCTTCGCCGCACTGCTCACCCTGGCGCTGCTGTACGGTTGCAGCGGCGGCAGCGGCGGTGGCGGCAGCGAACGCCAGGTAGACCCCGGTGGCGCCGGCTCCGGCGTCGGCGCGTTCGTCTACGACGGCCCTGCGCCGGCATCCGCGGACATACAACAGTTCAAGGTCGCCTTCTACGATCCCCTCGCCGACAACAACCGCTGCGGCGAATGCCACAGCCCGGGCAAGGGCGGCACCCCGGCCTTCGTCGACCAGGACAACGTCAACCAGGCCTGGCAGCACGCCAGGCGCCTGGTCAACCTGGACGACCCGGCGGCCTCCACCGTGGTGGCCCGTGTGGCCAACGGACACCACTGCTGGCTCGCGCCTACCCAGGCCTCGACCTGTGCGGCGACCATCGTCGGCTATATCGAGCGCTGGGCCGAGGGCGCCGGCGACAGCCAGGCCACGGTCAAGCTGTCGCCGCGCCGGCCCTACAGCCCGGGCAACAGCCGCGTGCTGCCCGCAAGCTACGAGGACGTGCTGGCGCAGGGCCTGGACCTGTACGGACCGGGCGAGCTGCTGCAGGTGCTGTCGCGCTACTGTGTCGACTGCCACTCCGACAGCGCCGCCATTCCCCAGGCGCCCTACCTGGCCAGCGACGACAACGCCATCGCCTACGCCGCTCTGCGCGGCAAGGTCGACCTCGGCGCACCAGCGCGCTCGCGCCTGGTACAGCGCATGTCGCCCGAGTCACACAACTGCTGGAGTGACTGCGACAGCAACGCACAGACCCTGCGCGCCGCCATTGCCACACTGGCTGCAACCACCCCGCTGACGGAAATCGACAGCGCGCTGCTCACCAGTACCGCCCAGGTGCTGGGCGAGGACGGCGTGGAGGCGGACAGCGGCGGTCGCTTCGAGAACGACGTCATTGCCAAGTGGGAGTTCCGCGAGGGATCCGGCAGTACCACGGCGGACACCAGCGGCGTGCTACCGGAAATCCCGCTGTCGCTGTCCGGTGAATTCAGCTGGCTGGCCGGCTGGGGCGTGCGCTTCATCGACGGCAAGGCCCAGGGCGGCGCCAACGCCAGCAGCAAGCTGTTCGAGAAGATACGCGGCACCGGCGAGTACAGCCTGGAGGCCTGGGTGGCGCCGGCCAACGTCACCCAGGAAGACGCATGGATACTCGGCTACGCGGGCGGACCGGACAGCCGCAACCTGCTGCTCAGCCAGAACCTGTATAACTACCTGGCCTACACGCGCAGCTCGGTGACCGACGACAACAACGCCGGAGAACCGGCGCTGACCACCGACGACGACGCCGAACTCGCCCAGGCTACGCTGCAGCACGTGGTCGTCACCTACGACCCGGTCCAGGGGCGCAGGATCTACGTCAACGGCGAATTCAGCGGGGATACCGACCCGGTCGGCGGCGGCCTGCTCAACAGCTGGAACGAATCCTTCGCCGTGGTGCTGGGTAACACCACCTCCGGCGACAGGCCCTGGACCGGCGCGCTGCGCATGGCCGCCGTGCACAACCGCGCCCTAACCCCTGCGCAGGTTGTGCAGAACTACGAAGCGGGTGTCGGGCAGAAGTTCTACCTGATGTTCAGCGTGGCGGAAATTCTCAATCGCGAGGGCGTCTGCCATGTCGGCGCGGGCGAGGGACGCACCAACTACTGCTACGTGGTGTTCGAGGTCAGCCAGTTCGACGAGGCCAGCTACCTGTTCGACCGGCCGTTCTTCGTCAACATCAACCCGCAGGGCGGCGACGTCGACTTCGACCTGGCCGGCATCCACCTGGGCATCAACGGCAAACTGGCGCGCATCGGCCAGGCCTTCGTCAACACGCAGTCCAGCATCGCCAGCCCGGCGCCCGGCGAGCCCCGTTCCCTGGCGCAAATCGGCACCATCATTCCACTGGAAAACGGCCTGGAGCAGGACGTGTTCTTCCTCGCCTTCGACGAACTAGACGGTAACACCGGCACCGCGGTGGGCCGTCCGCGGCTGCCCTACCAGGCGGCGCTGGGCGGCGCGGTCGCGGCGGATATCGGCATGCGCACTTTCGACCAGGTCAACGCGTCCCTGTCTGCGCTGACCGGTGTGGATACCGCCAGTGCGCGCGTCAGCCCGGTGACCGGCAAGACCGTCGGCGAGACCTTCGCCCAGGTGCGCCGGGCGCTGCCGGGGGTCGCCGACTTCAACGCCTTCCTGTCGTCGCACCTGATGGCCGCGACCCAGTTGGCCGCCGCCTACTGCGACGCCCTGGTACAGGACAGTGCCCTGCGCGGGCAATTGTTCCCGCCGCAGTTCGACTTCAGCCAGCCGGTGGGCGACCCCGGGATCGACTGGCGCAATCACGTTGTGACACCGCTGGTGGATCGCGCAGTCAATCGCGACCTGCTACCGCAGAACGTGCGCCAGGCGATTATCGACGAGGTGGAACTGCTGATCACCGACGACCGTGATCTCAAGCCCTATGTGCTGGTCAACGGCAACTGGGTCAGCGACCCGAATCCCGCGGCGAACACCAAACGCGACGGCTTGATCTACTGCGAGAACGACGCCCCCTGCCCGCCCTCGCGCACCGCTGACGTGGTCAAGGCCGCCTGCACGGCGGTGCTGGGCAGCGCCGTCGTGCTGCTGCAGTGACGGCGACAATCCGGAGATAACATCATGAGCAGAAAAAGCCGTTACTTTGCGCCGGATACGGCGCTGCGCCACCCGCAGCACCGCCGGCCGCGCTCGCGGCGGGAGTTCATCAGCCAGGGCTTCCGCGCCGGTTGCGCCACCCTGCTGGGAACTTCCCTGTACCCGTTGCTGGGGCAGCGCGCCCACGCCATCTCGCCGAACCTGCTGGACTCCGCCTACACCGCCTATACCAGTTGCGACCTGGGCGCCGTGTCCGGCCGCAAGATCCCGTTCATCTGCTTCGACCTGGCCGGTGGCGCCAACATCGCCGGTTCCAACGTCCTGGTCGGCGGACCCGGCGGGCAGCGCGATGCGCTGACCCCACAGGGCTACTCGCGCCTGGGACTGCCGGCGGACATACTGCCCTTCGGCAACAATCCGCAGGCCCCAGGCGGCGACTTCAGCGATGACAGCCTCGGCCTGCTGTTCCACGCCGACAGCGCCATGCTGCGCGGCATCCTTGAGCGCGCCGGCGGCATCGCCGGCCTGGTCAACGGCGCGGTGATTCCCGGTCGCTCCGACAACGACACGGGCAACAACCCCCACAATCCCATGTACGGGATCTACCGCGCCGGACTGCGCGGTCAGATACTGCAATTGATCGGCTCGGAAAACTCCCTGTCCGGGGGCAACTCCATGGCGCCGGCGATGATGATCGATCCGGAGATACGGCCGACCAAGGTCGACCGGCCCGCCGATGCCAGCGGCCTGGTCGACGTCGGCGACCTGAACCTGCTGCTGGATGACGCCGGGGACATCGTCTCGGTCATGGAGTCGATGAAGCGCATCACCGACTTCAAGCTAGACCTGGTCAATACCGGCATCAGCAACCCCTCCGGCGAGGACAAACGGCTCAAGGACCGCCTCAGCTGCGAGTACCTGCGCAGCGCGGACACCGTGGAGAAATACGCCGACCCGCGCGCCCTGGATCCCGCGGCGGACCCGTTGATCGTCGGTCCCGGCGGCATCTTCAGCGCGGCGGAATTCGCCGCCGACCGCGAGTTCCAGAAAACCGCCTCGGTGATGAAACTGGTCATCGACGGCATCGCCGGCGCGGGCACCATCGAGATGGGGGGCTACGACTACCACACGGGGGACCGGCGCACCGGCGAGGAACGCGACCTGCGCGCCGGACGCTGCATCGGCGCCTGCCTGGAGTATGCGCGACGCACCGGCACGCCGCTGATGCTCTACGTGTTCAGCGACGGCTCGGTTTCCAGCAACGGCAGCATCGAGGTGGTCAACGGGGTCGGCAAGGGCGTCTGGAGCGGCGACAACTCCTCCACCGCCGCCTCCTTCTTCCTGGTGTTCGACCCCGCCGGCGCGCCCTCGCTGATGGACACCGCCGGCGACAGCGCGCGCCACCAGCAGCTCGGCTGGATGCGCCCGGACGCCTCCGTGGATACCGCTTCGAGCCCCGCGGCGAACAACGTCAATCTCAACGTGGAGCTGGTCATTCTCAATTACATGGCCCTGCACGGCGAGCAGGGCCTGTTCGCCGACAACGGCTTTTTCCCCAATCACGGCCTGGGCAGCGCCGGCAACCGCGACCGGCTGGTGGCGTTCCAGCCCCTGGACAGCATCAACGGCGGAGTGCTCGCCTGATATGGAATCCCCACTGACAAGACACCGCGCGCGCGCCCTGGCCGGGCTGCGCAACTGCGTTGCGACGATCCTGCTCGTGCACGCGACCAGCGCCGCAACGGATACCGCCGAACCCTCCCTGGACGCCCAGGTGGAGTCGATCAAGGCGCAGGCGCTGCAGCTCAACCGCGACCTGTTCATCCTGGAGGAACAGCTGCTGTACCCGGACAACACCCAACTGGCGGTCTTCGTTTCGCTGGACGTGGGCGAGTTTTTCGCCCTGGACGCGGTGAAACTCAGCGTGGACGACAAGGTAGTCAGCAACTACCTGTACACCGCCAGGCAGGTGGACGCCCTGCGTCGCGGCGGCGTGCACCGTCTCTACCTGGGCAACCTGGCCGCGGGCGAGCACGAGATTGTCGCCGTGTTCACCGGCCGCGGGCCGCAGGGCCGCGACTACCGCCGGGCGACGTCGGTGGTGATCGACAAGACCAGCGGCGCCAGGCATCTGGAACTGCAGATTGTCGACGCCGAAGCGCAGCGGCAACCCGAGTTCCGCGTCAGGGAATGGTGAGGTGGCGACGCGACGCGACGGCACGGGTGCCAGCGGGCGCGGGCGGCGACGGCTGGCCGGGCTGCTGCTGTTGTGCGCCCTGGCGCCCGCCGCACAGGCGGCACAGACGGTGCAGGCCCTGCGCTACGGCACCTCGCTGTATCACTTCTACCAGCAGGACTACTTCGGCGCGCTGACGGAACTGATGGCGGCGCAAACACTGGACGCACTGGGGCCGCACAGCGCCGGCGCCGAGTTGCTGCGCGGCGGCATGGCGCTGTCCTGGGGCATGGACCGCGAGGCGCGCGCCGTGTTCACCCAACAACTGTCACGTCCCGGCGCGGACGTCGACGCGGACCGCGCCTGGTTCTACCTGGGCAAGATGGCCTGGCAGCGCGGCGACAGCGCCCTTGCCCTCGAGACCCTGGCGCGCATGGCGCCCGACTACCAGGGCGAGGTAGCCGACGAGGCGCTGTACCTGCGCGCCAGCGCCAGGCTGCAGCAGGGTGATACCGCAGCGGCAAGCGCAGACCGGGAGCGCCTGCCGCGTGATTCCTACTGGCGACGTCACCTCGACTACAACCTCGGCGCAGCGGATGCCGCGCGCGGTGACTGGACCGCGGCCCTGCCCCACTTCGACAGCATCGCCGCAGCGCCCGCGCGGCACGCCGAGGGTCTGGCCCTGCGCGACAAGAGCCTCACCGCGGCGGGTTACGCCGCGCTGGCCGCGGGCCAGTACCAGCGCGCCGATGCCGCCTTTTCCCGCGTGCGCCTGGACGGACCCTTCGCCGCGCGCGCCATGCTCGGCTACGGCTGGTCGGCGGCCGAGAGCGGCGATTACCTGCGCGCGCTGACACCCTGGCAGGCCCTGTCACAACGCGCGCTGTTCGACGACAGCGCGCGCGAGAGCCTGCTCGCCGTACCCTACGCCCTGGACCGCCTGGGGCGACCCGGCGCCGCACTGCAACACTACCAGGCGGCGGACCAGCGCTATGCCAGCGAACTGCAACACCTGGAACGGGCCGCGCAGGCGTTCCGCAGCGCGCCCCTTGAACCCCTGCTGGGTATCGCGTCGGCGGGCGACAGCGACTGGTTTATCAGCGCCGACATCCTGCCGGACACCGAGTACGCGGCGTTGCTGCAACACCTGGTCAGCCGCGCCGATTTCCAGGTCGCCCTGCGCGAACTGCGCGACCTGCACGCGCTGTCGACTCACCTGGCCCGGGCGCGGGAACGCCTGACGGTCATGCTGGAGGTCGATCGGCAGCAGCAACAGGCCTGGGCAACACTGGTCGAGCAGGACGGGCGCGCGCAGCTTGCGGCGCGGCAACAGGCGCTGGGGCGGCAGACCCGCGCGCTGCGCGCGAAATTACAACGCGCGATCGCGCAAGGCGACGGCCGCCTGCTGGCGGATACGGCACAAAGCGCTCGCTGGCAGCGCCTGCAGCGCGCGCAACAGGCCGTCGCCCGACTCGCACCCGGGGACGCACAGGCCGCACACTACCAGCGGCGTCTGCGCCTGCTGCGCGGCCAGCTCATCTGGGAAGACAGCGAGCAGTACGCCGCTCGCGCCTGGCGGGCGCGGCGCGCACTGCGCGAACTGGAGGCGTTGACGGCGCAGTCGGATGCGGCGCTGGCGCGCCTGGACGCCGCCATCGCCAGCCGCGCCCGGTCGTCCTTCGCCGCGCGCATACATGCACTGGCCGCACGCACCCAGGTGCAGTCGCGGCAGGTGCAGGCCACGCTCGCCGCGGCCCGGGTGCAGCTGCGGCAGGTCGCCGTCGCCGAACTGGAACGACAGGGCGAGCTGCTGCGCCGGGCCCGCGGTCAGGGGCAACTGGCGATCGCCCATTTGCACGATCGCGCGCAGGGAGACACGCCCCGTGACTAGGTCATGGCGATTGCTGCCCCTGCTGCTGCTGTGCGGTTGCAGCGGGCTCGACAGGCTGCTCGATGAGCCGGCGCCGACCCTGGCGGAGTTGCCCGTCGCACAACTGCCGCCGCCGGCAACCCCGCCGCCGCGCCTGGCCCGCGCCGAGGTCGCCGCACTGTACCGCCAGGCACTGGCGCAACAGCAGGACGCGCCGACCCGTCTGCGCACCGCCCACCGCCTGGCGGACCTGCAAATGATGGCGGCGGAGGAGCGCCTGGCCAGTGGCGTGCAACAGGACCCGGGGTTCCAGGCGGCCATCGACGCCTATCGGGCGCTGCTGCGCGACAACCCGGGCTACGCGGGCAGGGACCGAATCCTCTACCAGTTGTCCCGCGCCTACGCCCTGGACGGGCAGCTGGCGCTCTCGCAGGCGACGCTGCGGCGCCTGGGCGCGGAGGCCCCGGACTCGCCCTATCTCGCCGAGGCCGCCTTCCGCCTGGCCGAGCGGGAATTTGCCGAGTCCCACTACGCAGCGGCGGAGCGACTCTACACACAGGTGATTGCACAGGGCGTCGACACGCCCTTCCACACCCGCGCGCTGTACATGCAGGGTTGGTCGCGCTTCAAGCAGGATCACTACGCCGAGGCCATCGACGCCTTCTGCGCCAGCCTGGATGAGTCGCTCGGCGCGGGGCAGCCAGTCGCGGCGCTGCCGCGAGCGGAGCAGGAACTGGTGCGCGACAGCCTGCGCGTACTGGCCATCGTCTTCAGCAAGTTGCAGGGCACGCGCAGCATCGCCTCCGCAGGCAGCCCCCACTACGAATACCTGCTGTACGAAGCGCTGGGTGAGCTGTACCTGGCGCAGGAGCGCTACCAGGACAGCGCCGCGACCTACCGCGCCTTCCTGGCCGGGAACCCGGCCAGCCCCCACGCGCACCGCTTCGCCCTGCGCGTGATCCAGGCCTACCAGGCCGGCGGCTTCGAGGACATGATCGTCAGCGCCAAGGCCGGCTACGTGGAGCGCTTCCAGCCCGGCAGCGACTACTGGCGACGCAGCGAAGCGCAGGCGCGGCAAACCATAGCCGGCCACCTGCGCGACTACGTTCCGCAGCTGGCGAGCCACCACCACGCCCTGGCCCAGGCGCAACGGGACGCGGCGCCGCGACAGGCGGCGCAACACTACGCGCGCGCCGCCGCCTACTACCGCCTGTACCTGGACAGTTTCCCCGACGATCCGCAGGTACCACAGCTGGCCTTCCTGCTCGGCGAAAGCCTGTACGAGTCCGGCGACTATCCCGCCGCGATCGACGCGTACGACTGGCTCGCCTACAGCCTCCCCGACGCGCCGCGCGCGGCCGACGCGGCATACACCGCCATCCTCGCCCACGCGCAGCTCGAGGCGGCACAGGACCCGGCGCCGGCGGCGCTGCAGCGCCGGCGCATTGCGGCGGAACTGCGCTTCCAGGCGAACTTCCCGGGCGATGAGCGCGCCAACGAGGTGCTCGCACACGCCGCCAACCAGTTGCTGCAACTGGCGGACTACCCCGCCGCCGTGGCAGCCGCGTCCACGCTGGTCGGCCTGTCTCCAGCGCCACGCGCCGAACTGCGCATACCCGCCTGGCTGGTCATGGGCCACAGTTACTTCGCGCTGGAGGATTACCTGCAGGCGGAGATCGCCTACCGCGAGGGGCTGGCGCTGCTGGCCGCCGCGGATACGCGCCGCGAAGCCGCGACGCAGCGACTCGCCGCGGCCATCTACCGCCAGGGCGAGGCGGACGCCGCGGCGGGTCGGCACGACAGCGCAGCCGCTCACTTCCGGCGGGCGATGGTCGCGGCGCCCGCCTCGCGCGTGCGAATGAGTGCGCAGTACGACGCCGCCACGGCATTGATGCAAGCGGGAGAATTGCAACAGGCCAATACACTGCTGCAGGACTTTCGCCGCCGCTACCCGCAGCACGAGCTGACGGCCGGCATCGGCGCCACCCTGGTGCAGAACTACGAGGCGCTGCAGGACTGGCAGTCCGCCGCCGGCGAGCTGGATACACTGCGCGCCGGGCAGGACGACCCCGACGCAGCGAGGCGTTACCTGCTGGGCGCCGCCCGCTACTACGACGCGGCCGGGGACACGGACAGGGCCATCGCACGCTACCGCAGCTACGCCCACGACTGGCCGCAGCCGCTGGACGACAACCTGGAAGCGGTGCACCGGCTGACCGAACTCTACGCCGCCAGCGGCGCCAGCGACAAGCGGCGCTACTGGCTGGAGCGAACCATGGCGATCCACGACGAGGCCGGCGCGGCACAATCGGGACGCTCCGCCTACCTCGCCGCGCAGGCGGCCAGCCTGCTCGGCGACGAACGCTTCGACGCCTTCCGGCGTGAACGCCTGACACTGCCGCTGGCCCGCACCCTGCCGCGCAAGCAGGCCACCATGCAGCGCGCCCTGGACGCCTACAAGCGTTGCAGCGGCTACGGCGTGGACCAGTTCATCACCCTGTGCACCTTCCGTTTGGGCGAGGTCTACCGCCAGCTCGCCACGGACCTGCTGCAATCACAGCGGCCGCAGGACCTGGACGCGCTGGCCCTGGAGCAGTACGACCTGCTGCTGGAGGAGCAGGCCTATCCCTTCGAGGAGATGGCCATCGAACTGCACGAGTCCAACGCGCTGCGCGCGCGACAGGGCTTGTACGATGAGTGGGTCGCACGGAGTTTCGCGGTGCTGGGCGAACTGCTGCCGGCGCGCTACGCCCGCCACGAAAATACCGAGCACTACGCGCTGGCCGGGAGCGCCGGGCGACAGCACGACACGGCGAGCGGCCAGGTGTGGGAACTCAACCGCCAGGCCATCGCCCTGCGCCACGCGGGCGAGTTTCCCGCCGCCGAGCAGGCCTATCTCGCGGCCCTCACCGCCGACGCCGACCACCCCGCCACGCACCGCAACCTGGGCATTCTCTACGACCTCTACCTGGGTGTGCCGGGGCGGGCCCTGCACCACTATGTGCGTTTCCAGACCCTCACCGGCGGCAGCGAACGCAACGTCGGCGGCTGGATCGCCGACCTGGAACGCCGCCACGCCAGTATCGCCAGGGAGATCCACTAGATGCGTATCGCCGTGACAACCACATTGCTCAGCCTGGCCCTGCCCCTGGTGGCGCAGGAAGCGCGGGTCAGCCTGCACAGCACCGTCAGCGGCAACCGCGAGCAGCCGCGGGTGGTGTACATCGTGCCCTGGCGACAACCGGGCGACGCGCAGTACGCACTCGAGCTGCACAACACCATCGCCGCGGAGTTGTTCGCGCCGATGGATCGCGACGAATTCAATCGCGACCTGGCCTACGGCGACATGCTGCGGCACAGGGCGCAGGGTGACGGCCGGGACACAAACCCGGCCGCCACAGGCATTCCCACAAACCAGGAGTAATCAGCATGGATATCTACGACATCACGGTGCGCTTCTTCCAGAACGGCGGCCCCTTCATGTACCCCATCGCCATTGTACTCACGCTGGGGCTGGCCATCGGCGTGGAGCGCTACCTGGTGCTGAGCAGCGCCCGGCTGCGCAACCGCAACGCCTTCAACAAGGCCATGCAACATCTGCACAGGCGCGACTACGACCCGCTGATGCAGGCGGGGCAGAAGTCCAGCATACCGATGTACCGTATCGTCGCCGCCGGGCTGGGCCGCTTTCTCGGCAGCCGGCGCCGCGACGACATCGAGTCGGCCATGGAGGAAGGCGTCATGGAAGCGCTGCCGCGGCTGGAAAAGCGCACCGCCTACCTGGCCACCCTGGCCAACGTCGCCACCCTGCTGGGACTGCTTGGCACCATCGTCGGCCTGATCGCGGCGTTCAGCGCGGTGGCGGATGCGGCGCCCACGGAAAAAGCCAGCCTGCTGTCCAGTTCCATCTCGGTCGCCATGAACACCACCGCGTTCGGCCTGATCTCGGCTATCCCGCTGCTGCTGCTGCACGCGGTGCTGCAGACCAAGACCACCGAGATCGTTGACAGCCTGGAGATGGCCAGCGTCAAGGTACTCAACGTCCTCGCCGACGGCGACGCCGGCGGCGCGCGGGCGCAGCCGGCATGAAACGCTACAGGCGCGCGCGCCATACCGACGCGGAGCTGGACATCACCGCGTTCATGAACCTGATGATCGTGCTGGTGCCCATGCTGCTGCTCGGCCTGGTGTTCGCGCGCATCACGGTGGTCGACGTGGTGCTGCCACAGCAGGTTACCGGCGCGCCCGCGGAGCAGGCGGAGCAGTCGCTGGAACTGGTGATCCGCGGCCGGGGCATGCGCGTGGACTACCCGCGCGGCGTCATGTTGCGCCGCATCCCGCTGACCGCGGACGGCGCACAGGATTTCGCCCTGCTCAGCCTGGTGCTGCAGGAAGTCAAACGGCAACTGCGCGCACAGGGTATCGAACAGCAGCGCATCACCATCCTCGCCGAGCCCGAAGTGGACTACCAGACCATCGTGCGCGCCATGGATACAGTGCGCTCGTTCAAGGCGCTGGTGGCGGCGTCGGTGGTGGACGCGGCGCTGTTTCCGGAGATTTCGTTTGGCGACGCACCGCCGGCGCTACAGGAGACATCCGGATGAAGAGTTCGCAACGCTCGCGCCGCATGGCGCGCAATCACCGCCGTATGGCGCAACCGGCCAAACTGAATCTCGTCGCGCTGATGGACATTTTCACCATCCTGGTGCTCTTCCTCATCGTCAACAACGGCGACGTCGAGGTGTTGCAGGCGGACCGGCGGGTCAGCCTGCCCCAGTCAGTATCGGAATTGCGCCCGCAGGCGGCGGCGATCATTACCGTGACCGAGACCGACATCCTGCTCGACGAGCGCCGCGTGAGTACTGTCGCCGCGGCCCTGGAGGCGTCGACCGATACGCTGCCGGGCCTGCAGCAGGCGCTGCTCGAGGCCGCGGCGCGACAGCCGACGTCGCTGACACAGGACCACGCACTGGGCCGGCCCGTGGTCATCATGGGAGACCGCGCCACGCCCTACGCACTGCTCAAGCGCATCATGGCGACCTGCGCAGCGAGCGACTACCGCGACGTTTCGCTGGCAGTGAATCATACAGCGGCGCCACCGCCGGGCGCGCAGCTGGCGATGCGCGAGGCGGGTCCGTGAACGCCGCCGCCTCCCCCGTCACCGCCCCCGACGCCATCCTGCCCTGGGTCGCCAGCAGTGACGAGGACAGGCTCTATCGCCGTGTGCTGCTGGTCGCCATGGGCCTGTTGCTGGTGGCGGCGGTCACCCTGCCGCTGCTGCCGCTGGACAACACCGTCGCCAGCCCGCCAACACAGGACAACGCCCTGACCCGGGTCATACTGCAGCAACGGCCGCTACCCGAACCCGAGCCGCCCGCGCCGGTGGCGCCGCCGCCCCGGGAGCAACCCCCGCAACCCGCGCCACAGCCACCAGCCGAACTGCAACCGCCAGAGCCGTCACCGGCCAGGCCACAGGCGCCGCCGCAGCCCAGCGAGGAGGAAGTGCTGGCACGGGCCCGGGAGGCCGCGGCCAGCAGCGGTGTGCTTGCCTTCCGCGACGACCTGCAGTCGCTGCGCGAGTCCGTCGATGTGCACGCGCTGAACCAGACCCGTACCCGTCGCGGCGCCGCCGACGCACAACGGACGCAGCGCGCCGTGGTGACAGCAACGGCGCCCACCGCCAGCGGTGGCATCAACACGGATGAACTGAGCGCGGATACCGGCGGCCCCGCGCTGTCCGGGCGCGAGACCACCGCGGTGCGCAGCACGCTCGCGGGCGCGCCGCGCGGCGGCGTTGCCAGCTCGGCCGGCGCGGCGACGCCAGCGACCCGCGGCGGCCGCAGCGACGAGGCCATCCGCCGTGTCATGGACCGCAACAAGGGCGCCGTGTTCGCCCTGTACAACCGCGCGCTGCGTCGCGATCCCATGCTGCAGGGCAAGCTCGTGTTCGAGATGGTGATCGCGCCCGACGGTCGCATCACCGAGCTGACCCTGTTGTCCAGCGGCCTGGCCGACGCGGAGCTCACGCGCAAACTGCTCGCGCGAATCCGCCTGATCAGCTTTGGCGCAGCGGACGTCATCACCACCCGCGTCAACTACGCTCTCGACTTCCTGCCCTATACCTGAAGCGCGAGGACGAGGGCCTGCGCAGCGTCGAAGGCGACAGCCTGGTACAGCGGGAACGCGGCGACGGGGGCGCGCCCGCAGACGCCTAGGCCAGGCTCAGCCGCGCGGGCACGAACTTGTGCAACGGGGTGCCGGCGAAGCGGTCGCGCAGCGCCGGGTCCGTCAGTTCGTTGGCGTAGACGCCGGTGGACAGCAGCTTGCCCTGTTCGTCGCGGAATAACATGCCCTGGCCGTTGGGTAGCGAGGCGGTGCCAGGCTGCATGCGCGCGTCGTAGGCGAGGTCGACCAGCGCACTGCCCACCGCCGTCTCCAACCTGACCCGTGCGCCTTCGGGCAGGGCGTACCTGGCGCCGTCGTCCGGGTGGATGGTCAGCGCCGTGGTATCCCGGCCCTTGGCCCAGCGCGGATCGCGAATCGCACAGTTGGCCGTGTAGGCGCGCCGCGAACCGGCGACCAGGGCGAACGGGTAGTCCGCGCTGGTGTCCAGCAGCGGGCGCATGTCGCGCAGCACCTGCGCCTCCTCCAGCAGCTCCGGGATGTGCAGCTGCAGGCGCTGGTCGGGGTGAGGAATACGCTCGAAGCACTCCTGGTAGGTGGATTCGCCGATAACCACCGCGCTGTCGGCGTCGCGCAGCGCAGCGAACAGGCGCAGGCCCGCATCGGGACCTTCCCAACCGGCGCGGGCGGCCTCGGCGGCGTGCTTGAGGGTATACACCTGGCACAGGCCCCAGACGATGGCGGTGGCCTCGGCCCCCTCGCCCAGCGTGGGGCCGAGTGTGCGGTACAGCACGTAGGGAAGCAGCGCCGCGAGTTTCGCATTGCCGCTTATGGCGGCGAAAAAGGCATCGCGATAGGCGGCCTGTCCCTGCGCCGCGGCGGCGTGCAAGGTGTCCAGCTCCCCCGGCTCGACCAGGCCCATGGCCTCGATGATACGCGCGTGGATCTCCGGCTCGCCCAGCGTGTTGGGCGTGGCGCTGAGCAGGGGCTTGCGCAGGTGGAAGATGTTGGCGGGAAAATTACGCGGGAAAAAGGTCGCCTCCCACTTCTCGTAGGTCGACGAAGCCGGCAACACGTAGTCGCACTCGCGCGCGGTCTCGGTCATGGCCACGTCGACACAAAGGCTGAATTCCAACGACCGGATCGCCTCGCGCAACCGCGGCGCCCCGGGTAGCGAGTGCACCGGGTTGGCGCTCTCGATCACCAGCGCGCGCGCACGCTCGGGGTGGTCGTTGAGAATCTCCTCGGCCAGGTAGGAACCCGGGTACAGGCCGCTGATGATGGGCGCGCCGGTCACCGGCAGCCGCTGCAGGCGATCGCGGCCGTTCTCGTCCAGGCGCGCCCGGTGCAGGGAGATCACCTGGGCGAGCTGGGTGATCATGCCCATGGTGCCAGGCCGGCCGTAATTGCCGGTCAGCAGCACCGCGAGGTGATTGAGGTAGGTGACCAGGGTCGAGTGGGGCGCCATCTGGATCCCCAGGTCTTCCTCCAGCGCCACCGACTTCGCCGTGCCGATGAGCCGCGCGGCGCGCTGCACCAGCTGCGGATCGAGGCCCGCGAAACGCGCGTACTCGTCGACCGGCACATCCGCCAGCGCGGCGATGACCGCCTCGTGACCGCTGGCGTGCGCCGCCAGCCAGTCGCGATCCACCAGGTCAGCCTGCACGATGTGGCCGACGATGGCCGCCATGCACCACGCATCGCGACCCGGCCGCACCGCCAGGTGGATATCGGCGTAGTCCGCTGTCTCGGTGCGCCGCGGATCGATGACGACAAGCGAACGCGCCGGATCGTTGCGGATGTCCTTGAGCAGCGGACGGGCGCGGTCCATGCCATTGCTCATGAATGGATTCTTGCCGACCAGCACGGCCACCTGCGCGCGGTGCAGCTCCGGGTGCGTCATGCCGCCGACCATACGGCTCACCACCCAGGCCAGTCCGGTCTTTTCCTGGGAGATCGCGTTGCCCATGTACTTCACACCCAGGGCGCCGCGCAGGCCCATGGCCGAGGCGCCGACCAGGTGATTGCCCTGGGCGCCGCCGCCGTAATAGAAAATGCGTTCGCCACCGTGCCGCGCCTTCACCGCGGCAAGGCGCGCGGCGACCTCGCGGATGGCCGTGTCCCAGTCCACCGCCTCGTAGCTGCCGTCGGCGCGGCGGCGCATGGGACTGTCCAGGCGCGCGCCGCTGTTCTGGTAGTAGTCGATGCGCGCGGCCTTGTTGCAGATATAACCGCGCGATGTCGGGTGCTGGTCGTCCCCGCGCACCTTGACGAAACGGCGCCCGTCTTCGCCCCCCAGCTCCACCTTGATACCGCAGTTGACGAAACACAGGTTGCAGGCGGAACTGCGCACATTGTCCGCTTCGGCTGCCATCGCATTAACTCCCTCGAGACGCGTCGCCCTGCAAGTTAGTCCAGATTATGGACTTTGTCCAGTACCACGGCTAGAATGACGCCGATGAAATGGCATGAACTGTCCGAGCAGCACTGTTCCGTCGCCCGCAGCCTGGCCGTGGTGGGCGACCGCTGGACCCTGCTGATCCTGCGCGACCTGTTCCTGGGCGCGCGGCGCTTCGAAACCATCCGCGACAGCCTGGGCCTGTCGCGCACCATCCTCGCCGAGCGCCTCAGCCTGCTGGAGGCCGAGGGCGTCCTGCGGCGCAAGCCCTACCAGGAAAAACCGCTGCGCCACGAGTACCACCTGACCGGCAAGGGCATCGACCTGTACCCGGTGATCATGTTCCTGTTGCGCTGGGGCGACCGCTACTACGCCGGTGACCAGGGTCCGCCAGTCGTGCAGCACCACCTCGCCTGCGGCCACGACTTCACGCCCGAACTGCACTGCTCAGAGTGTGGCGAACCGGTCAGCCCCTTCGAGACACGGCCCAGGGCTGGCGAGGGCTTCCCGCAACTGGCTGCGCTGCTGTCGCCGGACGACTGAGCGCGCCTGTTACCACGCGCCTGCTACCACGCGCCTGCTACCACGCGCCTGCTACCACGCGCCTGCTACCACGCGCCTGCTACCACGCGCCTGCTACCGCGCGCCTGCTACCGCGCGCCTGCTACCGCGCGCCTGCTACCGCGCGCCTGCTACACTACGCGCTGCGCTGGACAGGGACGAGCGGAGGATGGCGAAAGAACACTGGTATTTCCTCGCCGGCATGCTGGCGGTGGCGCTGCCGCTGGCCGCCGCGCTCGCCGTGAAGAAACTGGAGCTGTTCGGCGAGCGTCCGGATGCGCGCATCGTCTACACCTCGGCCGGCGATACAAGCCTCGCCCTGCACGCCTTCCACCCCCGCGGGATGGACCGCGGCACGCCGGCGCCTGCCCTGCTGTTGTTCCACGGCGGCGGCTGGCGTTTCGGCAGCCCGCGCCAGTTCTACCCCCAGTGCCGCGCCTTCGCCGCGCTGGGTTACCGCTGCTTCAGCGCCGCCTACCGCCTGTCCCCCCACGACCCGCCGGACCTGCGCGGCGCCATCGACGACGCCGCCAGGGCGCTGCAGTACCTGCACGACCACGCCGCAGCGCTGGGCGTGGATCCCGCGCGCATCGTCGTCGGCGGCGGCTCCGCCGGCGGCCACCTGGCGGCGAGCCTGGGCGCGGGACTGCACGGCCAGCAGCGCGCGCGGCCGCGCGCGCTGCTACTGCTCAACCCGGTGCTGGATTTCGCGCCGTGCACTCCCTTTCATCACCTGGCCGGGACGGACTGGCGCGCGGTATCGCCCTTGCAGGCGGTGGCCGCCGACTTCCCGCCCACGCTGGTGCAGTCCGGCAGCCTGGACGTGGAAGTGACGCCACATGCGGTGCGCGCCTTCTGCGATGCGGTAAACGCGGCGGGCGGCGATTGCCGGTCACGGATCTACCCCGGCCAGCGACACGGTTTTTTCAATGCGGACAATCGCGACGGCGAATACCTGCGCCGCAGCAACGCGGCGATGGCGAATTTCCTGCGCGATCTCGGTGTACCGGAATAACCGGTGATGGCGCCTGCAGGGCGCCAGCTAGAGCCTGTGCTGGATGCCGGTGTCGATCCAGCGCGCAATCGTCGCGCACTCCGCGGCGGTGGCGCCGGACTCGTGGGCCGGGCCGAAGTCGATATCGTTGGGGTACTGGGCGTCCGTACGTCCGTCCATACGCCTGCCCACACACTTCCAGTACAGTAGCGAGTCGCGGGCGAATTTCGCCACCCACTTGCTGGAATAGGGCCGCGACAATTCGAAGCGCCCGGTCATGGCGGTGAGCTTCGCGCCCTTGCCCGCACTGGATTGCACCTGTACCGGCGACAGCGGCGGGTAGCCGTCGCCGCCGCGCTGCAGGCGCAGGGCCTTGATACGACCCGCGGCATCGACCTGCGACACCGCACCGCTGGCACCACCGGGGCGGAACTGCAGGGTGTCGCCGACGACGTAGCCGCGCCCGCCCTTCTGGATGAGCACGTGAACCACCGAGTTGCGTGTGCCCTGCCCCAGCTGCTTGCGCGCCCAGGGCCAGTCGAACTGCTCGTAGTCCTGGGCGATACGCGAGTACAACAGGCCGTCGCGGTCGTTCATGTCGCGGTGACAGCCGCTGCAACGGTTTTCCAGGATCGGCCGTACCTGGTCGAAGGTCACCGGTGGCGTACGCCGCGGCAGCGGCGGGTTGGTGCCGTAGGCCAGGGTGCCGCGGAAGCGCTCCTGGGCACTGGCCCTGAATTTGCGCGCGCGCTCCTCCGAGTGACCGTCGTGACAGCCGTGGCAGGTGCGCGTCTCCCCGGCGCGCAGCGAGTGCAGCATGCTGTCGTGGGCGATCACCGCACCCTGGGCGTCCGTCCCCGTCATGATGATCGGCTCCTCACAGGGCACCTGCATTTTCACCGAACCGTCCTCCTGCAGCGGCTGCGAGCCGAGGGTAGCCACCGACTTGTGCCCGGTGTTGTTGAGGATGGAAGCGTAGGCCTTCTCGTCCTTGCCGCGGTAGGTGATGTCCCACATCTCGGGCAGGAAAATGGTCAGCGCGGCCATGTTGCGGCGGTGGAAGTCGCGGTCCTCCGTGTTCACCGCGCAGCCCTGGAAGGCGCACTGCTGGAAGAGGTTGTTCAGCCAGTCGTAGGGCTCGCTCGGGTAGAGCTCCGCCGCCCGCGCATCCACCACCTGCAGGTAGCAGTTGGCGTTCTCGTCCAGCGGCGCGGGCTGCTCCGGCAGGTCCTTGCCGTACAGGGCACGATAAGGGGCGATGGCGCGGCCGTCCCAGGCCTGCCACGGCTCGCCGCCGGCGAGCAGTTCCATCTGGCGGGTATCGAAAGGGTCGGTGACCATCGGCACCTTCACCCGGTACAGGGCCTTCTGGCAGGTGGGCTCGCCAGCCATGGCGCGCCGGTTGGCCTGCTGCAGGAAAGTGGCCTCGAAACAGGAGCCGCGGGCATGGGTGATCATGAACTCGCTGTCGGTGTTGGGCAGGGGCGCCGCGTAGCCCGCCTTGCCCAGGGGCCGGCCCTTGCCATCCCGGCGCACGTCGATGTCCTGGTCCGTGCCGTAGGGGGTGATGGCCACGAGCGAGCTGGGCACGTAGCGGCCGCTGCCCGGCCGGCCGCTGTTGCTTTCGCCATCGGGGTAGCAGCTGGCGCTGGAACAGCCCTCGACATGCGGGTCGCGGTAATCCATACCGTAAATGATGCCCATGCTGCCGACGTGGTTGGAGCGGTAGTAATTGGAGATCGCCAGGTGGCCGGGGAATATCTCCGCGACGGAGCGGATGGCGCGCAGTTCCGAGCGCCCCTCGCCGCCGGTGACGCTGCCCGGCAGCCAGCCCTTGGTCTTCAGCGTGGTGGTCTTGTGCCCGTTGAGAATCACCGTCTGGTCCGCGCCGTTGCCGTCGGTGCGACACAGCCACCACTTGTTCTTCGACGTGGCCGGCCGGTTGGAGTGCGCCCCGCGCGAGTCGTGGCTCTTGTTCTCGTGCGAGTTCCAGCACGAGTAGAGGATGTCGCCGTTGGTCATGACCGCCGGCGCCAGGGCGTTCTGTTCGTGCGGGCTGATGTTGCGCGCCTCCGTGCCGTCGATATTCATGGTCCACAGTTGCATGGACATGCCGGCGCGCCCGTAGCCGTACTCCTGTGACACGCAATAGGGCGCGTTGAAGCAGCGGCCACGGCCGAACTGGTCCTTGCCCTGATGCATGCCGACGGGATTCTTGAACGGGTAGGTTTCGCCGCGGTTGCTGGTAAAGACGATTTTCTCGTTGTTCAACCACTCCGGCTGCCGGTCGATGGCGCGCGGCGGGCGGTGGGGAATCGGCCATTTCCTGTCCTCCACCAGGTCGTAGATCCACAACTGCGCGTGGGTCAGCCCGGGAATTTCCCGGATACCCAGGTCCTGGCCCTCGGCGTGGACCGGCACCAGTTCATTGCCGTGCCCGACCGAGTAGACGATCTTCGTGCCGTCGGGGCTGACGCGCGCCTCGTGGGCGACGCAGATCTCGCGCGACTGCGTGCAGTCGTGGATGACCTTGACCGTGCCCTGCAGGTCGTCGATCACCACGTCGGCCTCCGCCAGGCCGTGGTTGATGCGGCCCACGTCGGTGGCGTGCTGCCAGTTGGCGGCCTCGCCCACCGGCGTGCCCGGCACCGGGCGCGTGGCGCGCGGCTGGCGCGTGTAAACCAGTTGCCATTGCGGCGGCGCGGGCTGCAGGCGCAGTTCGCTGTAGCGCTCGCTGGAGGCCAGGGTCAGGCCCTCGATGGTCAGCGAACCGTCCTGCGCCACACGCGCCACACCCGCCTGGTCGGTGCCGGCCAGCGACCACTGCATGTGTTCGCCCCGGCGCCGGCGCAGCTGCGGCGTCTTGCGCAGGGTCAGGTCGAAGGTCGCGCTGGCGGGCTGGTCGCCCAGGCCCGCGCCCAGGTCCGTGACGCGGCGGTAGCGCAGGGGTATGACCATCGACTCCTCGTCGACGCGCATCGCCGCGCTGTTCCAGCCCAGGCCGAGATTGTAGTGACCGCGCTCACCCCAGGCGTTGGCCGACGAGCCGGTGAACACCGGCAGGGGCAGGCCGTGGCGCAGTTGCTGGGCGGCGTCGTTGAACAGGCCGTCGGGCAGCCGCGAGGCGCCGTCGCCGGCGGCGCGCCAGGTGCCGAAACAGGCGACGCGATAACGTTCGCAAAGGCGGAAGAAGCCGGTATCCAGGCCCGCGTCGCCGTCGCCGGTGGTCCCGTCCAGGCGGTAGTAGATGTGATTGACGCGACCTGCCGCCGCCGCACGGCTGAACGCCGCGGCGTAACGGCCGCTGGGCGCGTCGGCGCGCACCGCGCTGATCATGGCGCGCCACCAGTCGTCGCGCAGCCCGGCGCTGGCGGCAATCGCCTCCCCGCCGGCCGCGCCCTCACCGCGCAGGCGGATACCGGCGCGCCAGTCGACGGCCTTCTCGTAGCGACGGTGCAGCGACAGGATGGTGTCCAGCAGGGTGCCGCCGGCGCCCGCGGCCAGGTCCAGTTCCAGCACCAGGTCGGCGCCCGCGGCAAGCTGGCCGCCGGGTGCGCCTGCACCGGTGCAGCGCAGGGTCGCGCCGTCGGGGGCGACGGCGCACTGCGCCCGTGCGATGTCGGGCATACACGCCAGGGCGAGCAACAGCGGCGCCGCGGCCAGCACCCGGCGGAGTCTTCCAAAGCGATGCATATCAACAGTTTAGCGCCGAACCCCGGGCGCTGTATATCGCCGGCGGACGACCTGCCACGACACAGCCGCGACGGCGCCACGATTTATGGCAGCACTTGTGCCGATAGTGCATAATCGGCCCTCGCCCGGGACAATGACGACGATAATGAAACGACTCGGAAGCACCCTGCTCGCGCTGTCGCTGGTGGCGGGCGCCGCCTACGCATACCGCATGGACCTGTTGCTATGGGGCCTGGGCAAGATAGTACCGCTGCGCTCACCGGTGGGCCCACATGTCGAGGTCGCCTGGTCGACGCCTTTGCGCCCCGCCCCCGACCCGGCGCGCCCGAACATCGTGCTCATCGTCGCCGACGACCTGGGCTGGAACGACCTGTCGCTGAACGGCGGCGTGGCCGGCGGCAGTGTGCCCACGCCGCACATCGACGCCATCGCCGCCGAGGGTGTGAACTTCGTCAACGGCTACTCCGCCCACTCCAGTTGCGCCCCCTCGCGCGCGGCGCTGATGTCCGGCCGCTACCCGACACGCTTCGGCTTTTACTACACACCCACGCCACCGGGTATGCTGCAGATGGTCGCGGCGCTCGCAAAGCGCCAGGCCGATGACGGCAGGCCCGGGATCATCACCCACTTCGACAACCCCGACGGCGCGGTGCCCGACTACGCTTTCATGGGTATGCCCGCACAGGAGGTATCCCTGGCGGAGGTCCTGGCGGCGGCCGGCTACCACACCGTACACATCGGCAAGTGGCACCTGGGCCGGGCCAACGGTATGGCGCCACACGAGCAGGGCTTCGACGAGAGCCTGCTCATGGCCAGCGGCCTGTACCTGCCCGCGGACGACCCCGGTGTGGTCAACAGCCGGCAGGACTTCGACCCCATCGACCGCTTCCTCTGGCAGGGCCTGCAGTTCTCCGCCTCCTTCAACGGCAGCCCGGCTTTCGCCCCCGGCGGTTACCTCACCGACTACTACACGGACGAGGCGGTCAGGGTAATCCAGGCCAACCGCGAGCGGCCGTTCTTCCTCTACCTGGCGCACTGGGCGCCGCACACGCCCCTGCAGGCGACCCGCGAGGACTACGCGGCACTGGGCCATATCGAACTCCACCGCGAGCGCGTCTACGCGGCGATGATCCGCGCGCTGGACCGCGGCGTGGGTCGCGTGATGCAGGCACTCGTGGACAACGGCATCGACGACAACACCCTGGTCATTTTCACCTCGGACAACGGCGGCGCCGGCTACATCGGTATCGACGACATCAATGCGCCCTTCCGCGGCTTCAAGATCCAGCTCTTCGAAGGCGGCATCCACGTGCCCCTGCTGATGCGCTGGCCGGGGCGCATCCCGCCGGCGACGGTGGTCACACGGCCCGCGCATCACTTCGATATCTTCACCACCGCTGCGGCCGCCGGCGACGCGACGGTCGACCACAGCCGCCTGGACGGCATCGACCTGTTGCCCCACGCCAGCGCGCAGCGCCCCGGACAGACCACCCACGAGCGGCTGTTCTGGCTTAACGGCCACTACCAGGTCATGCTGGAGCAGGGCTGGAAGCTGCAGATCTCCGAGCGTCCGCCGGCGACCTGGCTGTTCAACCTGAACGAGGACCCCACCGAGCAGCACAACGTCGCGGCCGCTCACCCGCAGCGCGTGCAGGCCATGCGCAGCGCCCTGGCCGAACACGCCGCACAGCAGGCGCCACCGGCCTGGCCGGCACGCATCGAGACGCCGCTGCAGGTGGATCGCCACGGCGCCCTGCCCTGGGATCCCGAGGGTGAATACATCTACGTGGTCAACTGAGCCGCAGCCGGCAGCGACCGCCAGGCGGGCAGACGCCTGCCAGCTTCCACCCCCGCGCTGAACGTTTCTTTTATTCTCGCGTCGCGGTATGCCTATAATGGCAGGCGGCAGGCCGGACCAGAGAGTCACGACTGCAATAACGGCAGGGACATGCATGAGTGAAGAGATGGCCTGCCACGGCTGCGACCTGCTGGTCGACGTCAGTGGCCTGGAGAACGGACAGCGCGCAGCCTGCCCGCGCTGCGGCCATTTTCTCACGCGCTACCGCGCAGATGTCTACAGCCGCACCACGGCCTATGCGGTCGCCGCCCTTATCCTGCTGGTGCTGGCCAACAGCTATTCCTTCCTCGCCTTCTCCGCCAGCGGCATGGAAAGCGTGATGACTCTACGCCAGACACCCGCCGCCCTGTGGCAGTACGGCATGCCCGGTGTGGCCCTCATCGTCGGCGCCTTTATCATCGCCATCCCCGCGCTGGTGCTGCTGCTCCTGATTGCACTGTGCATCCCGTTGAGCCTGGGCATCTACCGGCCCTGGCTGGTGCCGGTCGCGCGCGGTATCTTCCTCGCCCAGAACTGGGCCATGGTGGAGGTGTTCATCATCGGGGTCATCGTCTCGCTGGTGAAAATTGCCGCCATGGCGACGGTGAGCCTGGGCATCTCGTTCTGGGCCTACGCCGGCTTCACCGTCTGTTTCACACTGGCGGTCTCCACGCTGGACCGGTACCAGTGCTGGCAAACACTCGAGGAACTGGCCGCAGGATGAACAGCAAGGGGAACACCGCCGCCTCGCGCGGCCTCGCCGCCTGCCACCTGTGCTGCAAACTGGCCCCACAGGAGCTGCACCACTGCCCGCGCTGCGGCGCGGCCATGCACCTGCGCCAGCCCGACAGCATCCAGCGCACCCTGGCCCTGCTGGTCACCGCCTGCCTGCTATACATCCCCGCCAACCTCTACCCGATCATGTACACCGACCAGCTGGGCACGACTGAAACCAGCACTATTATCGGCGGCGTCCTGCTGTTGATAGACCTCGGCTCGGTGCCCGTCGCCGTCGTGATCTTCATTTTCAGCGTCATGGTTCCCTCGGGAAAACTGATGGCCATGTTCTACCTGGTCTGGACCGTGGAGCGACATTCGCCGCTGAACCCGCGCCAGCGTTCGGTCATGTACCGGGTCACTGAATTCATCGGCAAGTGGTCCATGATCGACGTGTTCGTGGTTGCCATACTCGCGGCACTGGTGCATCTTGGAGGCCTGCTGGTGATTCGACCGGGCATCGCGGCGCTGTCTTTCGCAGGGGTGGTGATTGTAACGATGATCGCGGCGGAGAGTTTCGACTCCCGGCTAATCTGGGACAATATGGAAGACAAAAACCGTGAGCACTGAACGCGCAGAGATCAGTTCCGGCGGCAAATTCTCGGCGGTGTGGTTCATTCCCATCCTCGCACTGTTGCTGGGCGCCTACATGGTGGTGCACAGCTGGCTGACCGAGGGCCCGGAAATCGAGATCACCTTCGCCACCGCCAACGGCCTGGAAGCGGGCAAGACCAAGGTCAAGTACCGCAGCGTCGATATGGGCGTGGTGGAGAAGGTGCGCCTGGGAGAGGACCTGGAAAGCGTGATCGCCACGGTCAAGCTCGAGCGCGAGGCGCTGCCCATGCTGCGCGAGGACACCGAGTTCTGGGTGGTCACCGCGCGCGTCGGCGTCGGCAACATCTCCGGCCTGGACACACTGCTCTCCGGCGCCTACATCCAGCTCGCGCCGGGCACCGGCGCCGAGGGAACGCGCAGCTTCGTCGCCCTGGAGGACCCGCCGCTGACCCCCACCGACGCCGAGGGACTGCGCCTGAAACTGGTCAGCGACCGCGCCGCCTCGGTGAGCACCGGGGATTCCGTGCTCTACTCGGGGTACAAGGTCGGGCGGGTGGAGAGCGAGCACTTCGACCCGCAGACGCGCAAGGTCCACTACGTCATTTTCATCGACGCCCCCTTCCACACCCTGGTCAACAGCGCGGTACGTTTCTGGGATGTCAGCGGCGTGTCGATCAGCGCCGGCGCGGATGGCTTCAACGTCGACACCGGCTCCCTGGACACCATCCTGCTGGGCGGCGTGACCTTCGGCGTGCCGGAGGGCGTGCAGGCCGGCACGCCGGTCGAGCACAACACGCAGTTCAAGCTGCACGACTCCTACGAGTCGATCCTCGCCAACCCCTACCACCATGGCCTGTACTACGTGGTCAAGTTCAATCACTCCATCAAGGGCCTGTTGCCGGGGGCGCCGGTGGAGTTTCGCGGCATCACCATCGGCAGCGTCAAGCGGCTGATGCTCAAGGAGTCCCTGTCGCAGACCATGAAAATGGGCGCGGAGGGACACGGCGAGGCGATCCCGGTGCTGATCTACATCGAGCCGGCGCGCATGGAGCTGCCCGACTCCGCCGAGTCGGTGGACATCATGCGGCGCTCCGTCGAGGTCGGTGTACCCAACGGTATGCGCGCCTCCATGGAGAGCGGCAACCTGCTGACCGGGGCCAAGTACATCGGCATCGACTTCTACCCGGACGCGGAGCCAGCCGAGATCGGCCAGTTCCTCAACTACCAGACCGTCCCCACCATCGACACGGGACTGGGCCAGTTGCAACAGAAAGTCAGCGCCATCCTCGGCATGATCGCCGACCTGCCGCTGGACCAGACCGTGGCCAGCGCCAACGCCGCGCTCGCCAGCCTGGACGAGACGCTGGACGGGGTGAGCGCACTGCTCGAACAGGACGGCACGCGTGAACTGCCGGCGGAACTGAATCGCACCATGGAGGACCTGCGCGCCACCCTGCAGGGCCTGTCGCCGGACTCCGAGGTCTACCGCAGCCTGAACTCCAGCCTGTTGCGCCTGAATCGCACCCTGGGCAACCTCGAGACGGTGACCAATACGCTCGCCACGCAGCCCAACGCGGCGATCCTGCCCTCGCGGGCGCCGTCCGATCCCGAACCGGAGGTGAAACAGTGAGAATACTGGCCACACTGACCCTGGCCGCGCTGCTGGCCGCCTGCGCCGGCCAGCCCGTCGAACCCCGCTACTACCTGCTGCGCGGGGACGTCCCGCTGGACAACCGGCAGCTCACCCCGGCCAGCGGCTACGGCCTCGGGGCGGTGGTGCTGGCGCCCTACATTGACCAGCAGGGACTGCTGCTGGAAACCACCGACGGCACCATACGCCCCGCCCGCCAGCACCTGTGGGCGGAGCCGATCATCGAGGGCGCGCGTATCTTCCTGTTGCAGGAAATCTCCCACAGCAGCGGCAAGGACCTGCTGCCGCTGCCGGCCGGCGGCGACGCGGCGCTGATCAACGTGCGCATCGACCAGTTCCACGGCACCAGCGACGGCCGCGCCATCCTCATCGCCTACTGGTGGGTAAGCCGCGACGGCGAAGCCCTGGCCGGCTACAAATTCGCCCAGGCGCGCCAGCTCGACGCCAGCGGCTACGACGCACTGGCCAGGGCGCAAAAAGCGCTGCTGACAGACCTCGCGCGGGAAATCGCCGCGATCATTCCGCAATAGCGAGGCCGGGCTGGCACTGCGGGACGGATGTCCCGGCTGCGCGAGGCGCTAGATCGGCAGCGGGATAAAGACCTTGGATACCGCGTGCACCGCCCCGGTGACCGCGCGGTGATCGGAATCGCCGGCGATGCGCGCCATCATTTCCTGCAGGATGATGATGCGCCCGAACAGGCGCTCGAAACTGAGGTTGTCGATGCGGCCCTGGTACTCGTGTGTGATCAGATAGTGTTCGCCATCCGGCTTGCGCTTGTTCTTCAGCTTCCACACCAGCACCTCGACATTGCGCGCACTGGTCATCAGCACCTCGGGGTCCAGCCGGTCGGTAAAATACATCTCCGGCTTGTACTGGTAAGCCTCGCGCAACATGCTGCCCAGCCCCACGGCGAGGGCGAACACGCGATCACCGTCAAAGCTGTCGTCGAAGGCCAGGTTCAGCGCATCGACATCCTGCTTGCCGTCCAGCTCCGCGAAGTTCAGTTCATAGCGGTTCACGCGCAGCTGCGCCAGGCGGCCCTCGACGGTCATTCCGGGAATTTTCTGCAACTCGCGCGGGTTGCGCCGGTACAGCTTGACGATAAGCTCCTGTACCGCGGCGCGCGTCTCATCGATGAATTCATCGGCCACGAGATCGATATCGGACTTGACCAGGTTCTTGATCTCGTAGCCGCCGCACGCGCCGAGAAGCAGGGGTAACAGCAGGGCATAGAACAGGCGCATGCCGGAAATTCTATCCCGTGCGCCGCTGTCGGAACAGCGACGACAGTGTTCATAGTACCGCCGGCAGGACGGACCGAGGCAGGGGTCGTAACACTCGTCATGAAATCTTGCTACTATCGATGAACTGTACAGCACAAGAATAAGTAAGCGGTTTCGATGTTGAGAACCACCCTCCTGTCAATGCTGCTGGGCATGGCCGGCCTGCTGCTGGTCCTGGCCGTGGCGTTTTCCTCCAGCGACGGCGGTATCGCGCCGATCAGCCTGGACACGCAGGACACACCAGGCGACGCGAGCAGTGCAAAGGGCTTGCAGGTGACCCTGAACAGCCGCGGCATCGCCGCGGTCAGCCTGCCCGTGACGGGACTGGCGGCGCGGGACTACCCCTACCTGCATATCGGCCTGTCCGATTTCAGCGACAAACTGCGCATGGCCCTGGCCTGGGAGCACAGTGGGGAGGAGACGGCCCAGGTGCTGCCGATGAAAGCACGCCCACGCGAATCGCTGTGGATCGCCACACACGAGATCGACCGCTGGCGTCTGCAACTGGAAGGGCTGCGCCTGGTTTTCTTCGGCGCCCCGGGACAGACCTTGCGTGTGCAGGATTTTTCCCTGCACCCGGCCGGCCTGGGTCGCCAGTTGCACGCCATGCTGGACGACCTGGGCAGTTTCGTTCCCTGGCGACCGGGCAATATCAATTCCCACTCGGCAGTCACCAAGACCTCGCCCTTTTACCCCGCGCCGCTGTTCGCGCTGCTGCTGGCTTGTTGCCTGTCCGGCTTCGCTCTCGTCTCCCTGCTGGACTACCTGCGCGGCAAGTGCGCGGCGCCGAACTGGACCGCCGCGGGCCTGGTGTTCCTGCTGTGCTGGGTGGGCCTGGATGCAGTGTGGCAGTACAAGTTACTGCGCCAGCTCGGCGAGACCCGCGCGGACTTCGCCGGCAAGTCGCGCGAGGAAAAACTTCTCGCCGGGCCCGACGCGGAACTGTACGCCTTCGTCGCCCGCGCGCGGGCCCTTATGTCGCCAGCGGACGCCCGTGTCTTCGTCAGCTCCAGCGACAATTACACCGGCCTGCGCGGCGCCTACTACCTCTACCCCTTCAACGCCTACTGGAAAAAGGACGGCCATGAACTGCCGCACCCCGCCTTTCTGCGCCGCGGCGACTACATCATGGTTTTGCAGCCGGCCAGCCTGCGTGTTGCCCGCCGCCGCGGTATGGCCTTTTCGGCGGACGGCAGCTTTCCCGTCGAGGTATTGCTCGCCAGTCAAGGGCGCCAGCTGCTGAGGGTGCTGTAGATGGAAACGTTGGCGACCCTGTTTGCACTGCTGCTGCCGGTATTGCTCGGCGGCCTGTGGCTGAACCTGCTGGTGCCCGCGGCGACCCCCGCGCGCAGCGCGCTGGTGTGGGGCTACGGCTGCCTGACGGGCCTGGTGCTGCTGCCCCTGCTGATGCGGCTGCTGGCGCACCTCGGCCTGGGACTGGACTTTGCTTACACCACGGCGACGGCGCTTGCCCTGGCGCTGGTGGCCGCCCTGGCGGGCCTGGCGCGCCGCGGCGCAGCGCGGCAGGCGCCGCAAACCCCACAGTGGCGCACCCTGACAACGGCGCAGCGCGCTCTGTGCGCGCTGTTGCTGGGCCTCATCGCCCTGCGTCTGCTCAACCTCGGCCTGGAGATCATCTGGCGTCCGCTGTATCCCTGGGACGCCACCATGCACTGGGCGACCAAGGCGCGGGTATGGTTCGAATACGGCGACATGGTGCCCTTCGTCGCACACGACCAGTGGCTGCAGCGCGGCGGCGAAGGCGTGTTCACCGACCGCCACCCCGACTACCCGCAAACCGTATCGCTGCTGCAGGTGTGGATGAACCTGGCGGGCGGCCACTGGAACGAGAGCCTGATGAACCTGCCCTGGCTCGCCTGCTTCGCCGGGCTGGGCCTGGCCTTTTTCGGCCAGCTGCGCCTTGCCGGCGCCGGCCTGCCCACGGCGACGGCGTTCAGCTACCTGCTGTTGTCGCTACCGCTGATGAACACCCACGTCGCCCTGGCCGGTTACGCCGACCTCTTCATGGGCGCGGTATACGGCGGCTCGGTCATGGCCCTGCACAACTGGATGCGCCTGCGCCGCAACTGGTTGCTGGCGCTGTCCCTGCTGCTGGCGGCGATGTGCCCGCTGGTCAAGAACGAGGGAGTGATCTGGGCCCTGACCCTGGTGCCGGCCTTCACCGTGGCCTTCCTGGCGCGGCGCGACGCGGCCAAGTTGGTGCTACTGGGCGCGCTGGTCGTGCTGCTGCTGGCCCTGGTGCTGCCCGAGAGCACGGTGGTCGCCGGGCACCCGCTGCAACGGCTCACCCCGACGTTCAACCCGCAGGCGCTGCCCGGGCTGGTGAAAAGCATCTGGCTGCACGACAACTGGCACCTGGGGGGCTATCTGCTGCTGATGCTGGTGCCACTGGGCCTGGTCATGCCCGGCGCGATCACACGCAGCTACCTGGGCCTGACCGCGGCCCTGGCCACAGCCGTGGGCGCCTTCCTGTTCCTCTTCCTGTTCACCGGCTTCGGCTGGGGGGCGACCAACTTCGCCGCAGTTGGCCGGCTGGAAATGCACCTGGCGCCCGGCCTGCTGTTTCTCTGCGCCCTGCTGTTCGAAGACCTGCGCCGCCGCGGGCGCATACTGGCGGCCGCCCCGCCGACTGGGCTATAGCTCGAAGCGCCGGCGCAGGAAACGCGAAATTCCGTCCGCGTCATGGTGCCCGATGACCTCGGTGGCGGCATCGCGCACCGCGGCCCTGGCATTACTCGGCGCATAGCTCTCGTCGGCGATCTCGAACATGCTCAGGTCGTTGTCGCTGTCGCCGAAACAGATTACCCGGCTGACGCCCAGGTCGGCCTTCAGCTGGGTCACCGCGCCACCCTTGCTGGCGGCGCTGTGATGGATATCCAGCCAGTGCAGGCCGTCGCCCTCGATGGCCTCGCCGCCGTAGGCGACCAGGTGCGGCTCGTCGGCGACCAGTTCCTGCACCCGGTCGATCGCCGACGCACTGCCGATGGCGCTGATGTTGCTGATGTCCACGTAGGCGGGCATCTCCGCCAACAGGTGCACGTCCAGCGCGTCGTCGCGGCGAAACAGTTGCGCCAGCTTGCGCTCCGCGGGGTTGAGGCCGGGCGCGTGGTAGACGGCGTGCCGGTCCGCGTCGTCGAGGGTGAAGATGAACGGCGCCACGGCGGCGACGCGGAAGGCCTCCAGCACACTGCGAATCTCCTCCAGCGTGAGCAGGTTGCGGTGGCTGAAGGCGTCGCGCTGCGGGTGCCAGATCATCACGCCGTTCTTGTAGATATGCGGCAACGCGAAGCCGTGTCCGTCGAGCAGCGCGCGTGCGCCGTGCAGCGTGCGCCCGGTTGCCACCGTGTAGGCGATGCCGCGACGACTGAGCAATTGCAGGGTCTGCCGGGTATGCGCGGACAGGCCGGAACGGGCGTCCAGCAGTGTTCCGTCGAGGTCAAATACAATGAGCTCCATCGCTGTGCCTGCTCCGGCGAGTGGCCTGGTGGGTGACAGCAACAGAGTCTACCCTGAGCGGAGACCGTTGGCCTGCCCCGCGGGCCGCGGCAGGTTAACAATCTGTCATTGCCGTCAAAAGGTATACAGATGTATACTTTTGGCCAGCTTGCCACGCGGCCGGGCCCGCCCGCCGCCTATCGTCGAGGAACACAGCATGGCCGAAGTTGCCCAGAACCTGCCTCCCATCGAGGAACTGTTCGACCCCAATTCCCAAGACTACATGGAGAATCCGGTGCCCCAGTGCCTGGCGCTGGCGCGGCGCGGCCCCATCGTCTGGTACGAGCCCTGGCAGGCGTGGATCGTCACCCGCATGCCGGACATCATGGCCTGCTGGAAAGAGGAGCCACTGTCCTCCGACTTCTACGACTGGGAGTTCGCGCCACCGCGTCCCCCCGAGGAACAGTGGAGCAATTTCGAACGCGCCATGATCGGTCACAGCCTGCTCGCCGAACAGGAGCACCACCGCCTGGTGCGCCGGGTCACCGCGCCGGCGTTCTCGCGCAACGTGGTCGACAAGATCCAGGCGAAGATCGAACCCGAAGTACAGAAGCTGTTCGACGCGCTGGGCGAGCCGCAGGTGTTCGACTACAAGGAGGCGATTGCCCAGCACATCCCGTTCATTTCCATCACGCGCATGGTGGGCATACCGGAGAAGTACTGGCCGGAGATCAAGCAGGTGGTGATGACGTTCACCGAGGCGTGGAATCCGACGATTTCCGACGAGCAACGCGAAGCCGCGCGGCAGGACAGCAACCGGGCCATCGACATCATCCGGGAGGTGATTGCGGAACGGCGCAGCGCCCCGGAGCAGGATGATTTTCTCAGCACGCTGCTGCGCATCGAGGCAGAGAACGACGGCTTCGAGGAGGGCGATATCGTCACCCTGATCCTGGCGCTGATCGGCGCCGGTTCCGACACCACCCTGGTGGCCCAGCAGTGGTCGGTCTACGCCCTGCTGAAGAACGACCGCGGGGAGATCGCAAAAGCACTGGCCTCCCCGGACGCATTCTCGAACGCATTCAGCGAGATCAACCGCTGGGGCGTTTCCTCCAAGATGGGCTTTGCGCGCTATGCGCCCCGCGATATGGAATTCATGGGACAGCAACTGCGCAAGGGTGTGATGGTGCTCATGATGCCGCACCTGAAAGACCACGACCCGGACTACTACGACGATCCCGAGACCTTCGACGTGGAGCGCGTGTTCGATCCCGACGTGATGTTCGGTTACGGCCCGCGCTACTGTATCGGCGCGGCACTGGCCAAGCGCCAGCTGTACCTGACCCTGAGTGAACTGTTCCGGCGCTTCCCCGACATCGAACTGGCCGAGGAGCCCGAGCGCGACCCGGACGACCACAACGCGGTAGTCTTCAGGCGACTGCTGCTGAAAACCAATCTCGCCGGCTAGGCCGGCGCAAGGAGTAGAGAATGGACCAGCCCAAACGCGCCGCGGACACCCCCTACGGCATCGAGGTCGAGGCGGGCAAGGCGTACTTCTGGTGCGCCTGCGGCCTGAGCCAGTCCCAGCCGTTCTGCGACGGCTCGCACAAGGACACAGGATTCTCGCCGGTACGCTATGACGCCGGCGAAAGCGGCAAGGTGTTCTTCTGTGGCTGCAAGGCGACGTCCACCCAGCCGCTGTGCGACGGCAGCCATAACAACTGAGCGCGCGCCGGCATGCCCGGCCCGGGCGCCCTGCGCGTGCACCGCTGACACCCTGTCTGCAGACACATGAACACGCCCTTCGAAGCCATCTATCACATCGCCTGCGAGCGCCACGGCGGCGCACAGGCCCTGGCCGGCTTGCTGCCGGCCGTGCGCACGCCCAGGGCCCTGGCGCGTACGCGCGATGACCGCTGGCTGTCGCAGATGTCCCGCTGCGTATTCCAGGCAGGCTTCGTGTGGCGGGTGGTGGACAACAAGTGGGACGGCTTCGAGGACCTGTTCTTCGGCTTTCCCCCGGAACGCATCGTCATGCTCAGCCCGGAGCAGCTGGACCGCTTCGCCACCAACACGCGTATCGTGCGCAACCGGCAGAAGGTGCTCACAGTACAGGAGAACGCGCACTTCATTCTCGATATCGCACGCGAATACGGCAGCTTCGGCCGCTTCGCCGGACGCTGGCCCGACGACGACCTCATCGGCCTGTTCAAAACACTGAAGACGCGCGGCGCCCGGCTCGGCGGCATGACCGGGCAGCGCGTGCTGCGCAACATGGGCCGCGACACCTTTATCGTCACCGGCGACGTGGTGCGCTGCCTGCAGCGCGCCGGTGTGGACATCCGCGACAACCCCGGCTCAGCACGCGAGATGCGGCGTATCCAGGACACCTTCAACGCCTGGCGCGAACAGAGCGGCCTGCCCTACGCCCACATGAGTCGCATCGCCGCGCTGTCCGTCTGAGCGCGGCACGGCGGCGGCCAATTGTGACCGCGATCACAGAACCCGCCAATTCCGTACGCCAACCCCGGCGCCGCGGCTGCCATGACGCCTGCTTTCAAGCAGACTACACTGGTCACAGGTGTATTGCCGGAACGCGGGAGGAACAGCATGGCGGAACGAGCAAGCTTTCATTCGAGAGATCCGGGCCAATCCACGTTCCTGGTACGGGACGCCACGGGCCGGCAGGTTTACAACGGCCCGGAGCGCCGCCACGTCAATCGCCGCCAGGCGCAGGACCGGCGCACCGAGGTTCGCTTTGAGCTGAGCAAGATGGATCGACGCTGCAATCCGGGCCGTCGCGAGGACGATCTCAGGCCCGATTTCTGGTAAGCGACTCCGGCTAAAGAGGCGCCCGCTTACCAGCGCGGCCGCTGCAGAGCCCGGCCCCGGTTATTTCTCGCTCTACTGTCGCAGGCGCACGTGGGCCGCGTACAGGGCGGCGGTGAGCAGCAGCAGCGCACCCCCCTGGTGCGCGGTGGCCAGGGCGACCGGCACCTGCAGCAGCAGCGTGCTGATACCCAGCACGACCTGGACGTTCAGGGCCAGCGCCAGCAGCAGCGCGGCGCGGCGCGACGCCGCGTCGTCCAGCCGCCACAGCCGCCAGGCTTGAACATTGATCAGCACGAACAGCAGGTAGGCGAACAGGCGGTGGTTAAACTGCACCGTGGTGATATTCTCGAACGCCGCCAGCCACCAGGGGCTGGTCGCGTACAGGCCAGGGGGGACGAAACTGTCGCCCATCAACGGCCAGGTCGGATAGGCGAACCCCGCGCGGGTGCCGGCAACCAGGCCGCCACTGAGGATCATCAGGTACACCAGTCCGGCCAGTAGCAGCGAACTGCCGCGCAGGCCGCCCGCCGGGTTCGCCGGCACATCCGCACGCGCGCGCACCAGGTCGAACACCAGCCACAGCATATAGGCGTAAATGGCGACGGCCAGGCCGAGGTGCGAGGTCAGGCGGTACTGGCTCACCCGCGGCATATTGACCAGCCCGCTCTGCACCATGTACCAGCCGAGCAGCCCCTGCAGGCCGCCCAGTACGAACAGGAAAGACAACCGGGGCGCGAGGCCCGGGCGCAGCATGCGGCGATAGGCGAAGTACAACAGCGGCAGCAGGAAGATGACACCGATCAGGCGCCCCAGCACCCGGTGCAGGTACTCGAACATGAAGATACGCTTGTACCCGGCCAGGTCCATGCCCCGATTGACCGTCTGGTACTCCGGGTACTGCTGGTACTGCTCGAAGCTGGCCTGCCAGGCCTGCTCCGACAGGGGCGGCACGACGCCCATCAGCGGCTTCCAGTCGACCATGGACAGACCCGACCCGGTGAGCCGGGTGACCGCGCCCAGCAGCACCATGCCGAACACCACCGCGGCGCAGAACACCAGCCACAGGGCCACCTGGCGGTCTCGCTGTGCTTGCTCAATAGGATGCATAGGTCCGGGCCACTGGTGAAAGAGGCGGAATGATAACCGAATTCGCCGTGCGGTTGTGAGGCGCGCCGGCGACCAGAGCCTACTCGCGTAGTTCCGCCAGGTCGCGGAACAGCTCCAGCGCCTGCGGGTTCGCCAGCGCCTCGGTGTTCTTCACCGCGCGGCCGTGCACCGCATCGCGCACCGCCAGTTCGACGATCTTGCCGCTGCGCGTGCGCGGGATATCGGCCACCTGCACGATAACCGCCGGCACATGCCGCGGCGTGGCGCGCTCGCGCACGACCCCGCGAATGCGCGCCGCCAGCGCCGCGTCCAGTTGCAGCCCCTCGCGCAGCACCACGAACAGCACCACGCGGACATCGCCATCGTGCTCCTGCCCGATCACCACGCTCTCCAGCACCTCGTCCACCCGCTCCACCTGGCGGTAGATCTCCGCCGTGCCGATGCGCACGCCCCCCGGATTGAGCACCGCGTCAGAGCGGCCGTGTATGATGTAACCGCCGTGGGAGGTGATCTCGGCGAAATCCCCCTGTGCCCACACGCCCGGGAAGCGCTCGAAGTAGGCGGCGCGAAAACGCGCGCCGTCCTCATCGTCCCAGAAACCCAGGGGACAGGAGGGAAACGGGGCGCGGCACACCAGTTCACCGCGCTCACCGCGCACCGGCGTGCCCCGCTCATCGAAGACATCCACCGCCATGCCCAGCCCGGGAGCCTGTATCTCCCCGCGGTACACGGGCAGGATCGGGCTGCCGCCGACGAAACAGGACAGGATATCGGTGCCGCCGGATATGCTCGACAGGCAGACGTCGGGCCTCATATCGCGGTAGACGAAGTCAAAGCCCTCGTGGGCCAGCGGCGAGCCGGTGGAGAGAATGGTTTTCAGGCTGTCCAGCCGGTGCGTCTGCCGCGGCACGCGACCGCTCTTTTCCAGCGCTGCGATGTACTTCGCGCTGGTGCCGAAGATGCTGATGCCCTCGTCGTCGATGGCATCCAGCAGCACCGCGCCGTCGCGCGCGAAGGGGGAGCCGTCGTAGAGCACCAGGGTGGCGCCGCTGGCCAGGCCCGACACCAGCCAGTTCCACATCATCCAGCCGCAGGTGGTGAAATAGAAAAACACGTCGTCCCGCCCCAGGTCCACCGCCAGGCGATGCTCCTTCAGGTGTTGCAACAGCGAGCCGCCGGCGCCGTGGACGATGCACTTGGGCTTGCCGGTGGTGCCCGAGGAGTACATCACGTAGAGCGGGTGGTCGAAGGGCAGCGCCTCGAAAACCGGTTCCGGTTCACCGCTGTCGAGGAAGTCGCCGTAGAGCACCGCGTCCGGCAGCCGCGCCAGATCCGGCGCCGGCGACAGCAGCGGGCACAGCACCACCTGTTCGACGCTGTCCAGGCCCGCGGCGATACCCGCCGCGCGCTCCAGACTGTCACAGGCCTTGCCGTTGTAGTAGTAGCCGTCGGCGACGAACAGCACCCGCGGGGCGATCTGCCCGAAGCGATCGAGCACACCCTCCAGGCCGAAGTCCGGGGAGCAGGACGACCAGGTGGCGCCGATACTGGCCGCCGCCAGCATCGCCACCACCGTCTCGGGAATATTGGGCATGAACCCGGCGACCCGGTGGCCGGGCCGCACACCCGCGGCGCGCAGGCTGGCGGCGAGCCGGCCGACGTCGCGGTACAGCTGCGCGTAACTCAGCTCGCGCCGCTGCCCGTTCTCCAGCAGGGACACCAGCGCCGGGCGCTCGTCGCGAAAACGCAGCAGGTTCTGTGCAAAATTGAGCCGTGCCGCGGGAAACCAGCGCGCCCCCGGAAATACCTCGGCGTCCGCCAGCACGTTGTCGCCGCGTTCGCCCTGTACATCGCAGAAATCCCACACGGCGGACCAGAACGCCTGCGGCTCGCGCAGCGACCAGTCGTGCAGGGAGAAATAGCCGGGGCCGACCTGGACACCGTGTTGCCGGCGCACATGCAACATAAAGCGCAGCACATTGGAGGCGGCGATACGTTCCGGGGAAGGTGTCCACAACGGCTTGTTCATGGGCTCGGGGCTCCGCGGCGCCAAAAAAATCAGTGCGCTACTCTACGCGCTGGCCGCGGATACCGCCAGTGCGGACGCAACGCGTCCGGATTGCGTTACACTGGACGCTTTGCCCCCGGAGGAAGAGATGCAGGCGCCAGGGATCACTCGCTGCACACCACGCGGCGGACATGCGCGCTAGCCCCGCCGACGCCGACCAGTTCCTGCGCGAGCTGTTCGAGGTCATGGTGGCGGCGGCGAACCCCCACCAGGTGCTGGCCCGGCACCTGCCCGACGATACGCGGCGTCCGGCCGTGGTCATCGGCGCCGGCAAGGCCGCGGCCGCCATGGCCGCCAGCCTGGAGACCCACTGGCAGGGCGAGTTGTCCGGCCTGGTGGTGACGCGTTACGGCCACGGCGAACCCTGCAAGCTTATCGAGGTGGTGGAAGCGGCCCACCCGGTGCCCGACGACCAGGGCGAGGCGGTCGCGCGCCGCATGCTGCAAAGCGTGTCGGGGCTGGGCGCCGACGACCTGGTCATCTGCCTGCTCTCCGGCGGCGGTTCCTCCCTGCTCGCCCTGCCGGCTCCGGGCCTGACCCTGGCGGACAAGCAGGCGGTAAACCGCCAGCTGCTGCGCAGCGGGGCCCCCATCGACGCCATGAACTGCGTGCGCAAACACCTGTCATCGATCAAGGGTGGTCGCCTGGCCCTCGCCTGCCAACCGGCCCGGGTGCTGACCCTGGCCATCTCCGACGTGCCCGGGGACGACCTCGCGGTGATCGCCTCCGGTCCCACGGTAGCGGACCCGAGCAGCAGCGCCCAGGCGCTGGAGATTCTCGCCACCCACGGTATCGACGCCAACCCGCGCGTACTGGCCTGGCTGCGCGATGAGCGCGCAGAGACGCCAAAGCCCGGCGACCCGGCCTTCGCCGCCAACGACAGCCGCCTGGTCGCCACGCCCGCCAGCGCGCTGCAGGCCGCCGCGGCCGCGGCGCGCGACGCCGGCCTGGAAGTGATGGACCTGGGCGCGGAGGTGGAGGGCGAGGCGCGCGAGGTCGCCGCCGCACAGGCCGACATGGCCCTGGCGTATGCGCGAGAGGGCCGGCGCTGCCTGATCCTGTCCGGCGGCGAGACCACGGTAACCGTGCGCGGCTCGGGTCGCGGCGGGCGCAACGCGGAGTTCCTGCTGGCGCTGGCGAACGAGTTGCGCGGCGCCGCGGGCATTCACGCGCTGGCCGCGGACACGGACGGCATCGACGGCTCCGAGGACAACGCCGGCGCGCTGCTGCGCCCGGAATCCTGGACGCGCGCCACCGCACAGGGCCTGGACGCGCGGGCCATGCTCGACAACAACGACGGTTACGGTTTTTTCCACGCCCTGGGCGACCTGGTAATCACCGGCCCGACCCGCACCAACGTCAATGATTTTCGCGCCGTGCTGGTGTTACCCTGAGGCGCGCCGATGCCAGCGGAGAACGCAATCTTGAACAGCGACTACCACCACCAGGTGACCTGCCCGGCGGCGCAGATCGACATCGACTTCTGGAAAAAACCCCGCGGGGTGAGCGTCCCCGACGACGAACTGGATTTCCTGCTGGTGCCCGACGCCGTCGAGGCCATGGCCGTCGCCGAGGTCGCGCGCCAGGTCCACGGTTACCAGGCCGACGCCGCGGCGCCGATCAGCGCCGCGCTGATGGCGACGATGGGCGGCATGCTGCCGGGCATCCTGCTCTACGACCACCTCGTCCACGGGCGGCGCGACGGCGATCCGCGCATCGAGTTCGGCACGATCGGCGTGTCGCTGTACAAGGGGCCCAACGAACGCTACGCGGAGCCGCTGGTGCAGCAGGCCATCGACATCGACATCGCCGGCCGGGTAACCCTGGTCATCGACGACCTCGGCGACCGCGGCGGCACCATGGCGTTCCTCAAGGACTACATCGCCGGCCAGGGCGCCGGCACGGTGCTCACGCTGGCCCTGTACATGAAGCCCACGGCGCTGGAGGTGTGCCCCGCGGACTTCCACTTCGGCGAGGTGGAGCAGGACACCTGGATCATCACCCCGCGGGAAATGGTGGAAACGCTGGTCAAGCGGGTGCCGGTATGGCGTGAGCGCGGCGCCGGCCAGGCCGAGTGCCGGCGCCGACTGGTGGAGATCATCGGCTACCCGAGCTGGCTGGCGGACAGCTACCTGCCGCGGCTATTCGCCGGCTGAACGCGCGGCGGGCCCGGACCTAGAGCACCGCCGCGACCGCCCGCGCCACGTAGTCGATATTGCCCGCGTTGACGCCGGCCACGTTGATGCGCGAGGAGTCCAGCATATAGACGCTGAATTCCTCGCGCAGGCGCAGCGCCTGCTGCGCCGACAGGCCGAGGAAGGAAAACATTCCCCGCTCGTGCTCGATGAAGGCGAAGTCCGCGCCGCTGGCCTGCTCCAGGGCCGCGCGCAACTCGCCGCGCAGGCCGTTGATGCGCGCGCACATGGTGTCCAGCTCGCCGCGCCACAGGGCTTCCAGTTCCGCGTTGCCCAGGATGCGCCCTGCAAGCAGCGCGCCGTGGGCCGGCGGCATGGAGTAGACGCGCCGCGCCGCCGCCTTGGCCTGGCCCAGTACCGCCCCGGCGTTGGCGGCGTCGTTGCAGACAAAGATCGCCGCCCCGGTGCGCTCGCGGTACAGGCCCATGTTCTTGGAACAGGACGCGGCGATCACCACCTCTGGCAGGCGCGACACCAGCAGGCGCAGCCCCGCGGCGTCCGTCTCCAGCCCATCGGCCAGCCCCTGGTAGGCGATATCGATAAACGGGGTGAATCCCTGCGCCTCGGCCATGTCGGCGATGACGCCCCACTGTTCCAGGTCCAGGTCGGCGCCGCAGGGGTTGTGGCAGCAGCCGTGCAGCAGCACCACGTCGCCGGCGCCGGCCTGGCGCAGGTCGGCGACCATGCCGTCGAAGTCAACGCTGTGGGTCGCGGGTTGGTAATAGCGGTAGGACTCGAAGGCCAGGCCGACACTGCCGATCAGCGGGATGTGCACCGGCCAGGTCGGGTCCGACACCCACACCCGCGCGCCGGGCGCGGCGGCGTGGATGACCTCGGCGCCGATGCGCAGGGCGCCGCAGCCCCCCGGGGTCTGGATACTGCTGACGCGGCCGTCGGCCAGGGCCGCGCAGTCGGCGCCCAGCACCAGGCGCTGCATACCGCTGGTGAAAGCCTCGTCCCCCGCCGGCGGCAGGTAGGCCTTGGTGACCTCCTCCTGCTCCAGCTCGAGCTGGGCGCGGCGCACGGCCTCGAACACCGGGCAGACACCGCTGTCGTCCATGTAGATACCGATGGTCAGGTCGACCTTGTCCGGGTTGGGGTCCGCGCGACAGGCGGCGGACAGACCCAGTATCGGGTCGACGGGAAGTTGTTCCAGTGCTTGCAGCATCGCTCTCTCGTGACAGTGACAGGGGCACCCGGGCAGTGCATAAAACCCCCGCCAGGGCGCAAAAAGGCGCGCAATTATACCCCAGCGCCCCGCAGTCGGCATTTTTCACACGCGCCGCGGGTACTTTTCACGCCCCGCGGCGCCGCGCAGCGCCTATACTACAGGCGAAGACAGCGAATTTGCTCGAGCGGAACATGAAACGAAGAGATGAAGGCAAAGCGAGCCTGGTGGAGTTCATGCGCTCCATCAAGTTCCACCGCCAGGCGCGGCGACCGGGCAAGGTATCCGGCCACTTCGCCGAATTACACCCGCAGGCGCGGCAGCCCAGGGCCGCCAATGCCGAAGACCACTCCCTGGTGCGCAGCGCGAACTGAACGCCCGCGCGGCCCCGGGTACGCAGGCGGCAACGAGAAAAAAGGCGGGTAGATCCCGCCTTTTTGCGTTGTGGCCGAGCCGCGTCAGCCGGCGGGCTGCACCTCGACGAAGGGGCCGATGCGCTCGCTGCGGCAGATGGCCCAGCGGTCATCCGGCTGCGCCAGGTGGTTGCCGATAATGGCGAAGACCAGCGGGTTGAACGGGAAGCCCACGTGGCTGGCCATGACCGCCATATTGGTCACATACTCCGGGTCACCCTCGCAGCGGGCGATGCCCGGCCCGACGATACCGTCCGACTTGCTGAACAGGGCCAGTACCGGCACGCGCAGCGGGCCGCCGCGATAGGTGTGCGCCACCCAGCGCTGCAGGGCCTGTTCGTCGACATCATTGTCGTACAGGCTGCCCATCACACTGTACAGTGCCGTGCCGCGGGGGTCGCCGAAGGGGGTGCCCAGGGTAATGACCTGCCTGACCAACCGCGGCAAGCGGTGCGCCAGGGCGACCGCGTACAGCCCGCCGAGGCTCCAGCCGATCAGGGTGACCTTGCGGCCGCTGGCGATGAATTCCCGCTCCACGCGGCTGGCGATGACGTCCTCCATGTGCGCGCGATGTTCAAGAAAGTCGTCCAGGTTGCGCGAGCGCACCTCGGCGGCATTGCGGCCCAGGCCCCAGGGCACGGCATTGTAGCCGCGCTCACCGAGAAACCGGCGCAGGCTGGCGGTGGAACCGTCCGCGCCCATAAAACCCGGGATGGTCATCACCGTGTGCCCGTCGCCGCGCGGCAGGCTACTCAGGACGGGGCGGAGCACCGTGCTCCAGCCCATTTCCAGGAAAACCCTGCCCAGTTCCGACATGCTGTGGCGGAGTCGCGGTGGACGCAGGTCCGGGGTGAACTGCTGCTGCGCGGCCTGCATAATGGCTCCCGGTGGCAAATACGCCTCCCATAGTGCCCCCAAAGGGCCGGGGAATACAGCGAAACCTCGGGGCGGCGGTTTAATATTTTATGCTAGAATTTTTGGCCTTGGCGAACATCCTGCGACAGCGAACCCTTGAACGAACCCCGTGACACTCTCTTCAGCGACCCCCTGGCGGGCGCCGGCGCGTTTCGCTTCGACGACGCCGTGGCCAGGGTATTCCCGGACATGATCCGTCGCTCGGTGCCCGGCTACGCCACCATCGTGGCCATGACGGGCCTGCTGGCGGGCAGGTACGCCCTCCCCGGCAGCCGCCTGTACGATCTCGGCTGTTCGCTGGGCGCCTCCACCCTGGCCATGCGCCAACAGCGGCTGCCCGGGGACTGTCGCATTCTCGCCGTGGACAACTCGGCGGCGATGCTGGAACGCTGCCGCGCCGTCATCGATACGGACACCCACGACACCCCGGTGGAAATGCTCTGCGCCGATCTCGCCGACATCGCCATTGAGGACGCCTCGGTGGTGGTGTTGAATTTCACCCTGCAGTTCATCGACCTCGAGCGGCGCGACGCGGTGCTCGCCGGCGTCTACCGGGGCCTGCGCCCCGGCGGCATCATGGTGCTGTCGGAAAAAGTCACCTTCGAGGACCCGCGCCTGGATACCCTGAACATCGAGCTGCACGAACAGTTCAAGCGCGACAACGGCTACAGCGAGCTGGAGATCGCGCGCAAGCGCAGCGCCCTGGAGGACGTGCTGCTGCCGGAGACCCTGGCGGCGCACCGCGGGCGCATCGCCGGCGCGGGCTTTGGCAGCTGCGACGTCTGGTTCCAGTGCTTCAACTTCGCCTCCATGATCGCACTGAAGTGACGGCCGCCCGATGATCGACTACACCCCCCTGGGCGGGCGCTGGCGCGGCGGCGAACTCGACGCCTGGGCACAGATGCTGCCCGGGCAGGTGGAGGCGGGGTTGTCGCCGCAGCGTTACGGCGACCTGCCGCGCTGGATGGATGCATTGCAGGCGTTGCCGGCGCTGCCGCCGGGGCAGCCGCACCTGCATTGCCCCCGCGTCGGTGTCGCCGGTGCGGCGGACGCGGCGCAACAACAACAGTTGCGCGACGCGTTGATGGGCCTGCACCCCTGGCGCAAGGGGCCCTTCGAACTGTTCGGCCTGCACATCGACACGGAGTGGCGTTCGGACTGGAAGTGGCAGCGGCTGCTGCCGGGACTGGAGCCGCTGGCCGGGCGCCGCGTACTGGACGTCGGCTGCGGCAGCGGCTACCACTGCTGGCGCATGGCCGGCGCGGGCGCCGCCGAGGTCATCGGCATCGACCCGACCCCGCTGTTCGTCATGCAGTTCTGGGCGCTGCAGAAATACCTGCAACAGGACCACGTCTGGGTGCTGCCCACCGGCATCGAGGGCGTGCCGGCGTCGCTGCGCGCCTTCGACACGGTGTTCTCCATGGGCGTGCTCTACCACCGCCGTTCGCCGCTGGACCACCTGCAGGAACTGAAAGACTGCCTGCGTCCCGGCGGCCAGCTGGTGCTGGAAACACTGGTCATCGACGGGGGTCCGGGCGCCACACTGCTGCCCGAGGGCCGCTATGCGCGCATGGGCAACGTATGGTTCCTGCCCAGCTGCGACACGCTGCTGTCGTGGCTGCGCAAGTTGGGCTTCCGCTCGCCCGAGGTCATCGACGTGAATGTCACCTCCATCGAGGAACAGCGCAGCACCGACTGGATGACCTTCCACTCCCTTGCCGACTTCCTCGACCCCGGGGACTCCTGCCTGACCATCGAGGGCTATCCCGCACCGCGGCGCGCGATCGTTACGGCGACGGCGGCGTAGTTCCAGCGAGCGGACCGGCGTGAACCCGTCCGACATTGAGGCTGTCCTGCACAAGTCCCGGCCGGCGGCTTGCCGAATGCCTGTGCTGCAACGGTCGCGACTCCGCGTGCGAACGCGGCCGCTGCGCAACTCAACCATTTTTTTCGCTGCGCGAAAAAAATCGGGATTCGCACAGTGCTCGCGGAAAGCCCCGCGTTCG